>Ga0209652_1000142_pt1 | contig 59185 bp, 58 predicted proteins | sample SaaInl74LU_5_DNA_FD_184641 | JGI IMG/M metagenome (GOLD analysis project Ga0209652, IMG submission 184641) | Marine microbial communities from expanding oxygen minimum zones in the Saanich Inlet - ESP_74LU_5_DNA (SPAdes) (version 2) | ecosystem: Environmental > Aquatic > Marine > Intertidal zone...
GAGGCAGGCTTTTACAAAGACAATAGCCTGCCCATCGCACTCATCAGCAAATTGGTCATGGTAGCACTCGTGCTCTGGGCCCTTGTCTGGCCCGCAAATGCCAACGCAACCTTGGGAAGCTGGAACTGGAGCCTGCTTGAAAGATTCAACGGCTTCTACATTGTCATCACAGGCTTCTTCGCCTTCTTTCTTCTCGTGATCGCCCTCTTGCCAAACACTGGTAAGCGTATCATGGGAACAGCGGGCGAAACGCCCGAATTTTCGAACTTCTCATGGTTTTCCATGATGTTTGGCGCCGGCCTTGGTGTCGGCCTGATGGTCTTTGCAACAGCTGAGCCGATCGGCCTCTGGGGCTCAAACCCTGAGATCCTTTCGGGCGCGGTTGAAGCAAGCAGCGTGGAGGCGATCCAGTCAGGCTACCGCTATACCTTCCTACATTACGGCTTTCACGCTTGGTCAATCTATGTCGTGACAGGTCTCAGCCTAGCCTATTACGCCTATACACGCGATATGCCACTCACCATCCGTTCTGCTCTGACGCCACTCTTTGGTGCGCGGATCAACAGCTCTTTTGGCCATATTGTCGATGTTCTGGGCGTTGTCGCCACAGTCCTCGGCGTCTCCGTAACCATCGGCTTTGGTGTCAGCCAATTCATTGACGGAATGTATGCCATTACCGGAATGAGCTGGATGATGGACATGACAGGGGAAGTACCAGCCCCGAACAAAGTCGGTCTGATCGCTGGCTTGGTGATGATCATGGGTCTGTCCATCCTCTCGGCCGTTTCAGGCGTCGGACGGGGCGTGAAATACCTCTCCAACCTTAACTTGGTCCTGTCGATCATCCTGCTGTTGGTGTTTGTGATCTTTGGCTCATTTATGTTCGCGTTGAGCACCTTTGGGTCAGCTTTTGTGGATTATATTCTTCACTTCGCGCAGCTCAGCTTTGGCGCATATGGCCCACAATCCGCCGCCGACTTTGCGGCCGCCCTACCCGAAGCAGCAAAACCACTGGCAGCTGATCTCAGCGCCGCCCAAGGCGCTTGGGGAAGCTTTGACGGCTTCGTTGCAGGCCTGACAGGCGCCGCTGCAGAGCTTGACGAAGACACACTCAAAGCCGTCTACGCCGCAGGCGAAGGTGGGCGTCAGTTTGGCTGGCAAGCGGGCTGGACAACATTCTACTGGGCTTGGTGGATTGCCTTCTCGCCCTTTGTTGGCCTGTTCCTTGCGCGCATTTCAAAGGGCCGCAGTGTTCGTGAGTTTATCATCGGCTGCGTTCTGGCCCCCTCACTCGTGTGTTTTGCCTGGATGACAATCCTTGGTGGCACAGCCATCGATCTAGAGCTGACAGGCGGCGCAGATGGGGCCATCATCGGGGCCTCCAACACAGCAAAGCTCTTTGTCACGTTGGGTCAAATGCTTGACGGTGGCTTGCTCACAGCCATCTCGATCATGTGTGTGGTGCTGATCATGACCTTCCTTGTCACATCAGCAGACTCAGGCATCCTCGTGATGAACACGATCATGTCAGGCGGCGAGCAGGAAACAGGTGTCAAACATCGCATCGTTTGGGGCTTGATCCTCACCGCAGTGATCGGGACGCTCCTCGCTGCGGCTGGCGAGAACAACCCGATGGATGCGCTGCGCAATGCCATGATCATCGGAGCACTGCCCTTCACGGTGGTTATGGGTCTGATGTGCGTCGCCCTTGCCAAAGCGCTCTATCGTGACGGCCTCCGCGAAAAAGCGGCTAAACAGCCCGCCGAGTAACATCACGCATTCACAAAATCAAAAACGGCGCCGCATCACCACGCGGCGCCGTTTTCTTTTAAAGTCACTGAGTAAGACCCTACTTTTTGCCTCAAATATCTGAGGGCGCCTGAGAGAGACGCTTCCCCTCCAGAGGGGCGCGGCGCAATGCCTAACGTAAAGCCGCCGCCAGCTTTTCTCCATTGGCCTTAATCTCGGCCATGTCCCCCATGACGCCTGCAGGCCCCATGCGCTGCCCCTCATGGCGCGGCAGAATGTGGAAATGCAAATGAAAGACTTCCTGCCCCCCTGCCGCTTCGGAAAACTGCTGCAAGGTGATCCCATCCGCGCCAAAGGCTTTCATAGCGCCGTTGGCCAAAGTGTTCACGGTGCGCATGCAAGCAGCAAGCTGCTCGGGACTCGCATCCAGAATGTTGCGACACGGCGTCTTTGGAATAACCAGACAATGCCCGGGGCTGCGCGGCATAATATCCATAAAAGCAAAGGTCTCATCGTCTTCGTAGACCTTGAATGATGGAATTTCTCCTCGCAGGATTTTGGCAAAAATATTGTCAGTGTCATAGCTCATAGCATTGCTCCCAAAACGCATTTTCCCAATCTCTTTCACAAATCAAGCCCACCGCCAAGCGCCTTGGGCAAAAAGAAAGCCGCCCCAAAGGGCGGCTTTCAAAGCAGTCATTTAAACGTCTCAGGCGTTCACATCGACAACCACACGGCCTTTCACTTGGCCTTTGAGAATATCGCGGCCAAGCTGTGGCAGATCGCTGAGCGTGGCGGGCTGTACCATCGCTTCTAGCTTATCCATCGGCAGGTCTTTGGCGATCCGCTCCCAAGCTCGCAGACGGTTGTCATAAGGCTGCATTACAGAGTCGATCCCCAAGAGGTTCACACCGCGCAACAAGAACGGAATAACAGTGGCCGGCAAGCCAGCACCCCCCGCAAGGCCAACAGCCGCAACAGATGCGCCATATTCCATCTGGCCCAAAACACGAGCCAGCATATCGCCGCCCACGGCATCAATGCAGCCGCCCCATGTTTCGCCTTCCAGCGGACGCTTCACGGTTTCGTTCAGCTCTTCGCGCGCCACAATCTGGGTTGCGCCAAGCGACGTGAGGTAGTCTGCCGTTTCGGGCCGCCCCGTCACTGCAGCGACCTTATAACCGAGGTTTGCAAGGATCGCCGTGGCCACAGAGCCAACACCGCCAGCCGCACCCGTAACAAGGACAGGCCCTGCCTTGATGCCGTGATCTTCCAGAGCCATAACCGCCAGCATCGCGGTAAAGCCCGCCGTGCCCACAGCCATAGCCTGACGCGTATCAAGACCCGCAGGCAGCGGCACAAGCCAGTCCGCCTTCACGCGTGCCTTCTGACCATAGCCGCCCCAATGTGCCTCACCCACGCGCCAGCCCGTGAGAACAACTTTGTCCCCCGCCTTGTAGCGCGCATCACTTGACGCCTCGACCGTGCCCGCAAAGTCGATACCCGGAACATGCGGATACTTGCGAACAAGCCCGCCACCTGGACCAATGCAAAGCCCGTCTTTGTAGTTCACAGTCGAATACTCGACAGCAACGGTCACATCGCCCTCAGGTAGGTCTGCCAGCGTCAGCGGCTTGACCGCTGCGCTCGTTTTTCCAGTCTCTTCATCTTTTTCAACCACTAGGGCGTTAAATTCACTCATCTCGTCCTCTTTCTTCTAAATCCAGAATGTCTCGCGTACAGTTGCCGCGCGCACACCCGCAGGGGTGATCACATCCACTTCACTGCCCTCGTCCCAATGCGTCATACGCACCATTCCGATGGAAACATTTGTCGCAAAATCAGGAGAATAGGCAGCAGAGCTAATGTTGCCCACCTGCTTGTCACCCACCATAATCGGCCAAAGCCGATCGCAAGGCGGCACAGCATCCCCATGAATTTCCACAGCGCGTATCTGACGCACAGGGCCTTCCTTAGCGACGCGCAGCAAAGCGTCACGCCCCACACAGCCAATCGCGCTATGTGTGTTGCAAAACTTCCCGAGCCCGCACTCATGCGGTGTGTTGTCATCGGTCATATCGTTGCCATAGCTCAGAAGACCGCCCTCGATCCGCTCGATCAGGTTGGGGCAGCCCGCATGAATATCATGCTTCTTGCCCGCTTCCATCAAAGCGTTCCACAGCGGCATCCCGATATCACTGCCTTCAACATAAATCTCAAAGCCGCCCTGCTTGGAATAGCCAGAGCGCGCAACAGCCAGCTTACGGCCTTGAAACTCGAGCATCGCAAAGCGGAAAAAGCGGATATCGCGCACAGCGTCGCCAAAGACATCCGCCATCACATCATCTGCCTTCGGACCTTGCACACCGAGCGGGCTCACATCCGGCTCATCGACAAGCACATCCAGACGATAGCCATAGGCGATGCCCTTGACCCAAAGTAGCAAATCACTGTCCGCAATCGAAATCCACCAGCGATCTTCCGCCAGCTTTACAGCCACAGGGTCATTCAACATCCCGCCCGTCTCATCGACGATCGGAACGTAGTAACACTGACCAACCTGCATATTGCGCAGATCGCGTGGCGTGAGCATTTGCATCAGCCGCGTGGCGTCAGGCCCGCGCAACTCCACTTGGCGCTCACAGGCCACATCCCAAAGCTGAACCGCCTCCTTGAGGTGGCGGTAGTCTTCCTGAACCGTGCGAAAAACGGTTGGCAAAAGCATACGGTTGTAAACCGTATAGCCTTTCACACCTGCAGCCTCCACACCCTCACTAAAGGGTGTGCGGCGCAGGCGACGCGACAAAGCGATTAATGCCATTAACGGGGGCCTTTCCAATCAATCTGGCAGATTTCGGCGCTACGACCGTCAAAATCCCAGACACGCCCAAAAGCGCGCACACGTCCCTGTGTGGCCTTGGCAACAGTAATATCAGGACCCATCCAATATTCTGTATTGGTCACAACGATGTCTTTACCGTCCTTGCCCTCAACAGGAATAACCGAACCCTTGATCTTCTTTCCAACCATCAAGCGGCGCTCTTTGCCGACGGTTTCAAAGGTGATCGGAGCGCGCTCGGCGCCCAAGAACTCGCCCACAAGCAGGCCAAAAAGACCCGTTGTCCCACGCGCAGCACCAGAGAAGATCGCAACAAGCGCCTCATATTGGTCGTCTGTCGCACGCTCATCAATATAGGCTGCCGCTTTCCAGTTTCCGCGGCCCATATTGCCTGGAATCTCAAGGAAGAGGCCCACATTGAGGCCCGAAAGGCTGACGCCGCCGTATTCGCCATCGTCGATGCGAACGCCCGACCAAGCCTGACAGTGGCCTTCCGTGGGCGGGTGCGTGCCAAGGCTTACAACACAGGGGCAAAACACTGTGCAGTTGCAATTGAGAATAAGTTCGCCCTTGATCTCCCAAGGGATCGTACCAACTTCACCATCTAAAGCCATGTTATTCCTCCACTAAATGAAAGCGCCAACCAGCGCAAAAAGCCCCCAGCCAATGAGGCCATACCCCAAAGGTCGTGTGAGCCAACGCCCAATATCGGGCAGTTTCTCCAAAATCATCATCACAGTCGCCAGTCCCATGAACGCAAGGTTCATCACACCGCCCACAAATCCGAGCAGCATCAAAGCCCAGCAGCAGCCAAGGCAAACAAGCCCCAACCGCAGCCCGTTGCGCCACGCACCCTCGTCCCAATGCTGCATAAAAAAGCTGATCGGACGGCGGCACTTGCTCAGGCACGCTTCTTTGAGCGCCGAAAACTGATACAGCCCTGCACTGATCAAAAGCCCAGCCGTCAGCAAGGGCGACTGGCTCTGCCCCAAAAGATCAACAGCGTCAATCTTGGTCAATCCCATCTGCACACCTGCCGCAACCAGCGCAAACCCAAGCCACACAGCGAGATACCCAGACACGAGCGCACCGAAATTGCCTTGTCCTGTTGAGCCCACAAGATCGTCATAGGTTCCAAAAGCGGGCAAAGCCGTCGGTGCCATCATCGCAGCCGACATCAGCGCCCACATGAAAAAGAGCCTCACAAGACCCGCTGCATCCGGCGAAACAGTGCAAAGGGCTTCCCAAAAGTCCGCACCGTAAAGCCTTGAAAAACTGCGCATTTCCGCAGGGATAGCCATCGCAAATAGAGCCGCCCACGCCAGAGCGATCACGGCAAACAACGTCAGCCAGTGCCATCCGGTCATGGTCTTTATGCGGTCCACAAGCATTTTTTCCTCACGCGACTCAGGTCTTGAATGCAAATGTCAGACAATTTATGCTCGCCGTAAAGAGTGAATTGTCAGACAAATGAAAAAACCCAAGCCAAAGCCCGCAGATCTCTCCGCAAAGATAGCCAAAAACATCCGCGACGCCATTATTTCTGGCGCGCTCATCGTGGATGAGAGGCTGCCCTCAGAGGCCGATCTCTCCGAGCAGTTCAATGTGTCCCGTCCCACTGTCCGCGAAGCCCTGAAGCGCCTCGCAGCTCAGTCCCTCATTCGCACACAGCGTGGGGCCACGGGCGGCGCATTCGTCAATCGCATCAGCTTCCAAGACGCCTACCCACAGCAAATCACCACATCGACACTGCTGCTCAGCATGAATGATGTGAGTTTTGATGTCGCCTGCGAAGCCCGTTACACCCTTGAGCGTGCCTGCGCGTCGCTCTCGGCCGCGCGCCGCACTCCAGACCAGCTTGCAAGCATGCGCACCGAGATTTTCCGTCAGTCCCAACCCGCATTATCGGATGAGGCGTTCTGCGCTTCAGATGTCGCCTTCCACCGCGCCCTCGTTGATGGTGCAGGAAATCCTGTGCTCTCCTATCAGCTCGCAGGCGCCGTCGAGGCCATGCAACCCCTGATGAACATGATTACCTTCACAGCCCGCTCCCGCGCGGCAATTATTGATCTGCACAGCCAGATCGCTGATGCGCTGGAAGCCAGTGATGCTCCGCGCGTCGAAGCCTGTCTGACAGAGCTTGAGCGCTACACAAAAGAGCTCGCCCAAAACGTACTCGCCGCCCGAGAAACTCGCACCTGACACGGCGTAAAAATCACGTACAGACGGTCACAGCCTGTCTTGCAAATCGCTTCTCAAGCTCTATATTAGACCTGTCTCCTCGGGGACTATGAACATAAACGCGCTTGTAATAAGCGGATCGGACCCGGGGGCGGTACCCGGCGTCTCCACCAAACATCCTTCATTTGGGGATCATGGGGACGAAATAGGATCGACGAACGTCTAAAGAGGTTAGCTTTGTTTCGGCTGGGTGCCACCGTATCGGCCCAAAATGTACAATTGCAAATGACAATCGTGCTCCAATGGCGATGGCCGCGTAAGCGACTGGAACTATTGAAATCTAAGTCCTTACGTTTAGCGACCTAAGGCGGGGTTCGCAGGCACCTGGCAACAGAAGCCTGCACTTTCTTCTCCCTTCCGCCCTCAGTCTCAGCGCCTTTGGAGCCGCCATATGACGCAACCAAACGCGCAAGAGTTCAACCGTACATTCGCCAAAATCGGCCTTTTGTCCTTTGGCGGGCCCGCCGCTCAAATTGCCTTGATGCACCGCGAGCTGGTGGATGAACGCGCATGGCTGACAGAGCGCCAATTCGCGGGCGCGCTCAGCTTTTGTATGCTTCTCCCTGGTCCCGAAGCCATGCAACTCGCAACCTACGCGGGCTGGCGCTTGCGCGGGCTCAGAGGCGGGCTGCTGGCGGGTCTGCTATTTGTTCTACCAGGCGCATTTGTGATTTGGGCCTTAGCCGTTGCCTATATCCTTTACGGCGCACAGCCTTGGGCCGTCGCCGCCTTCATGGGCGTCAAAGCCGCGGTGATCACGATTGTGGTTCAGGCCCTCTTCAAACTTTCCCAAAAAGCACTGACAGCTTGGCCCAGCCGCCTCATCGCCCTCGGCGCATTTCTTGGCCTCTTCGCCCTTGGCGCGCCCTACCCGCTTATTCTGGCACTCGCCGCACTGGCGGGCAGCCTCTTCTTCGCGACAAAGCCTGAAGCGCTAACAAAACTCACCCCCGCGCCGCCCCTCTCCCAAAGCCTGCGCACACTGGCCCTCGGCCTCGCGCTTTGGCTCGCGCCCCTTGCGGCACTCTTCCTGTCGGGCCAGTCGTTTCTCACAGAGCTGGCCGCCTATTTCGCCCAGCTTGCTCTTTTCAGCTTCGGCGGGGCTTATGCGCTCCTTGGCTGGATGACCCAAACCCTGGTCCAAGATCACAGCTGGATCACATCTTCCCAAATGATAGATGCCCTCGGCCTTGCCGAAACCACGCCTGGCCCCCTAATCCTTGTGACACAATTCACAGCCCACCTTGCAGGTCACGGCCAAGGCGGGCTGGGCCTTGCCGCAGTCGCAGGGCTGCTCACCCTCTGGATGGTGTTCACGCCTTGCTTTCTCTACATCTTCCTTGGCGCACCCTATCTGGAGCGCCTCTTAGCAATGCCCCGCCTGCGGGCCGCCCTCACAGGGATCACAGCGGCCGTCACAGGGGTGATCGCCAGCCTCTCGCTCTGGTTCGCGGTGTCTGTGCTTTGGCCAAGCGGCGCTTTCGAGACTGTTGAGCAAGCTTTCGCCCAAATCAGCTGGCCTGCGCTCTATCTAATTGCCACAGGCGCAGCTCTCTCTTGGCTGACAAAAGGCAATCTTTTCATACTGATCCTCGGAAATGGCCTGCTCGGCTTTGCGCTCTACGCAGCACTTGGTGCCTAGCGCGGAATCGGTCTTTTGTTTTCTGCAAAACTCCCTATTCTTGACCCAACAACCAAGGGGATAGCCGATGTCAAACACGATTGACTATGGCACATTGATGCACAACGCCATGCGCAGCCTGATCAGGCGCGTTCTAACGGACGTTGAAAAGAACGGCCTTCCAGGGGCGCATCACTTCTTTATCACCTTTGACACGCGCCACCCGGAGGCCAAGCTCGCAAGCTGGCTTCACGAGCGCTACCCCGAAGAAATGACAATCGTCATTCAGCACTGGTTCGACGCACTGGAAGTCACCGAAGAAGGCTTCTCAGTCACGCTCAACTTTGGCGATGCCCCAGAAGCTCTCAAAGTGCCCTATGACGCGATCAAAACATTCGTCGACCCCTCCGTAGAGTTTGGCCTTCGCTTTGAAACAAGCGAGGACGAAGACGAGGAGGAGGACGATGATGCGCTCTTATCCGACACTGACGAAGCCCCCGAAGCACCGATGATGGAGCACGCAGAGCCAGAGAAGCGGCAGGCCGAAGTCGTCAGCCTCGATCAGTTTCGCAAGTAAGCCGACAACAGAGAACCTCCGTTAGGGCTATCAGCCATTGCCCCCCTCCCACGAGGGCGTTAGACCGTTTGCGACAGTTTGCAAAAGGAGCCCAACATGGCCGACACGCGCACAGAAACCGACAGCTTCGGCCCTCTTGAGGTCCCTTCAAACAAGTATTGGGGCGCACAAACGCAGCGCTCGATCATGAACTTCCCCATCGGTTGGGAAAAGCAGCCCATCGCCATCGTGCGCGCGCTCGGCGTGATCAAACAAGCCTGTGCCATGGCCAACCGTGACAGTGGTGAGCTTGACGGCAAACTCGCCGAAGCCATCATTCAGGCCGCGGGCGAAGTGATCGAGGGCAAGTTTGACGACAACTTCCCGCTGGTCGTCTGGCAAACGGGCTCAGGCACACAGTCTAACATGAACTCAAATGAGGTCATCGCCAACCGCGCGATCGAAATCCTCGGCGGCGTCATCGGTTCCAAAGATCCAGTTCACCCCAATGATCACTGCAACATGGGTCAGTCCTCAAACGACACCTTCCCAACAGCCATGCACATCGCAACAGCCATGTCCGTGCATGATGTGCTCCTGCCCGGCCTTGAAAAACTCGCCTCTGGCCTCGAAGCCAAGGCAGAAGCCTTCAAAGACATCATCAAGATTGGCCGCACACACACCCAAGACGCCACGCCCCTCACTTTGGGCCAAGAGTTCTCGGGCTACGCTCACCAGATCCGCATGGGCATCCGCCGCGTTCATGCTGCACTCCCTGCGATCTATGAACTGGCTCAAGGCGGCACAGCCGTTGGAACAGGCCTCAATACAAAGCACGGCTGGGGTGAGACTGTCGCTTCCCACATGGCTGACATCACGGGCCTGCCTTTCGTCACCGCGCCCAACAAATTCGAAGCCCTCGCGGCACATGACGCGATGGTCTTTATGTCAGGCGCCCTCGCGACAATCGCTGGATCCGCCTACAAGATCGCCAATGACATCCGCTTCCTCGGCTCCGGGCCCCGCTCTGGCCTTGGCGAGCTGATCCTGCCCGAAAACGAACCCGGCTCCTCGATCATGCCAGGCAAGGTCAACCCGACCCAAGCGGAAGCGCTCACACAGGTCGCCGCTCACGTCATGGGCAACGACGCCGCCATCAAATTTGCAGGCTCACAAGGGCATTTCGAGCTCAACGTCTACAACCCGATGATGAGCTACAACCTTTTGCAAAGCATCCAGCTCCTAGGCGACGCGGCAGACAGCTTCACTGAGCGCATGCTCATGGGCATCGAAGCCAACGAACCACGCATCGACAAGCTGATGAAAGAAAGCCTGATGCTGGTCACAGCGCTGGCGCCAACCATCGGCTATGACAACGCGACCAAAGTGGCCAAGACAGCCCACAAAAACGGCACAACCCTCAAAGAAGAGGCCATCGCACTTGGCTTTGTGGACGCCGAGACTTTTGACCGCGTTGTGCGTCCCGAAGATATGATCGGCCCTAAGTGATGGCCGAACCGGTTAATTTCAACCGGTATAAAAAAGCAGCGGCGCGGGCCGAAGACAAAGCCCGCGCCGCTGAAAACGTGGTCAAACATGGCCGCACGAAAGCCCAGAAAGAGCTTGAAAAAGCACGCGCTGCCAAGGCCGCACGCGAGCTCTCAGGAAAAGAGCGCGACAGATGAGCCGTCCCGTGAAGCGCTCCCTTACCCTGCGTGGCCACCGCACCAGCGTCTCTCTGGAAGATGAGTTCTGGCGCGCTTTTCGTGACATCGCAGCGCGAAAAAACAAACCAATCAATGAATTAGCGGCTGAAATTGATGAAGCCCGCGGTGTCGAAAGCGGTCTAGCCTCAGCCATTCGGCTCTATGTTCTGGCGTATTATGAAAGTCGCTCAGCCTAGCGCTTGCTCACCTTCAGCCAAATCCCGTCTTTCGCCCGCACGGTCAGATGGGCAACAGGTTGCGGCACACGTCCCTCAACAAGCTCAAAACGAAACATCTTGAGCAGCATCGACAAAATAAGCGGCCCTTCGACCATAGCAAAGCCCGCTCCTGTGCAGACCCGCGACCCGGCACTAAAAGGCATATAGGCCTCGCGCGCACAGCGCCGCCCCTCCTCGGTCTGCCAGCGCTCTGGCTCAAATGCATCAGGGCGCGCCCAGATCCGCTCGTGGCGGTGCAAGTGCCAAGGGCTCAGCACGATCTGACTGCCTGTCTTGACCTCGCGCCCGCGAAACGCGTGCGGACATCCTGCCTCGCGCACCATCATCGGCACAGGCGGATAAAGCCGCAATGTCTCCCGAAACACATCCCGCGAGAGCTTCAGCTCCGACATCACCTTGAAATCACAGTCGTTTAGCGCCGCCGATTCCTGCGCAAGCCGCTCCTGCCACTCAGGGTAAAGCGCGAGCAAATACAGCGTCCATGCCAGCGCCGAGGCGCTCGTCTCATGCCCAGCCAAAAAGAAGATCGCCACCTGATCAACCATTTCCTCAGGCGTAAACCGTTCGCCCGTCTCTGGGTCAGCCGTGGTCATGATTTTGGTCGCAAGATCGTCAGGCGCAGTGCCCGCAGCAATCTCATCCGCACGCGCTTGGGTCAGCCGCGCAATCAGGTTGCGAATACTCTTCGCCGTCTCCCGCGTGCGGCGGCGGAAAAATCGCGGCATCCAGCGTGGCAGCGGCAGAAACGCCGCTATATTCACAATCGGCTGGCTCCGTTGATAGTCGCGAAACTCGTTGAAGACCTCAGCCGCAATTTCGTTCTCGATCGGGATCGAAAACAGCGTACGAAAGATCACATCTGCTGCCGCATGGCTCGTGACTTCTTCAATCTCGATGATCCCTTCCTCAAGCCGCGCGACACAAGCCTGCGCCGCCGCCCACATTGCTGGAAAGGTATCACGCAGCCGCCCGCCCTCAAAAGCGGGGTCAATGATGCGCCGCTGCCGCTTCCACGTCTCGCCATTGGTCAGAAACACGCTTTCCCCCAAAAGCGGCCTCAGCCCCTCGCTCACGCGCGATGATTTGGGAAAGTCATCAGGCCGCTCTTTCAGCACAAGATCAACCAACTTCGGATCGTTCACCATGAACGAGCGAAAGAACGGCGTGCGAAACTCAGCCATCCATGCCCGATAGAGCTTTGCAGGCTGCGCTGACAAAATATCCTGACGAAAGAGCTTCACATAGCGCCAAAGGCTCACTTTATCTGGCCGTGCGGGCGGCTTTGGCGGCAAGATCATGGCGCAACACTCGTATATTTGTTCACGGGCGTTTCGATACGGCTCTTTGAAGCCCCCCGCCCGGCATAGCGGTCAGCCAAAGTCTGCGGCCCTGCCGTGATCTGAAAATAGTCATAGTCTCGGGGCCGATCAAAAGCGCAAAGATACTGGAAGTGAAGCCTGAAAAACCGCCAGCGCAGCTCTTTCCAGCGCGCGGCACTGAGGCTCTGCGTAAACGCCGCCGAGATCACCAAGGGCCAGCGCTGCCCCTCAGGCGCAACTCCTGACACTTTGACAGGATCACAGAGCGCAAAGGCACAGCCATCGCCAGGCGCTGTCACATCCACCCAAGCCAGCTCATCGCGTGTGCTCAAATAGGCCAGATCAGCGCGCAAACGCCACGCATCTGGCAGAAAAGACACCATAGGCACAACCTGCCCGAGCGACAAAAACGAAAGCATGGGCCCCGCCTTGGGCACCTGCCCCGCGCGAATGAGATCGGCCAGAATAGACACCCCCAAATGCGCGCCCGAAGAATGCCCCACGACCAAGACTTCATCAAAATCTTGCGTCAAAGCCTCAGCAATTGCCGCGCCAAACTCGGCCATCCGCGCCTCAAGCTCAGGCGGGTTTGCCCCCCTGTGGCGCGCCGAATAGGAATAATCATGCATGAGATAATAGACAAAAAACTTGGCGTCCTGCTTCTTAAACCAAGCAAGAAGCCCCCAAGCCACACCAAGCCCAAGCACAAGGCCAACATAAGGTCCAAGCCCAGCCAGCTCTGGAACAAAGCCGAGCAAAAGGCTCACACCACGCATCACACCCCATGCTGCCCCAAGCGCCAGAAGTGCCAGAAGTGCCTGCACTATCAACATCAACACAGGATAAAGCGCCGCAATAACAGGGCCCTTCCTGAGCCGCATGAGCCGCCAAAGCGCGCCCGAGCCGATATAGGCCCAAGCTGTGCGCAGCATCGCGCTATAAGTTGCTGGGATCGTATGGCTCATGCTGTCGCGCACAATATCAGACCAGACTAGCGCCTCGACGTCTGTCTGCGTCTCCTGCCTGTCCACAATTGCACTCACATGCCAACCATAAGGGCCCTTGGTCGTCTTGGGGCTGAGCGTAATTTCATAGCCAGAAATAGCCGCCTGCGCTCCACTTTCTTTGCGATAAAGCTCGCGGTAACGGCGTGGATGAATCGGGTCATACCCGGGGATGTAAAACACCCGCCGCCTGCGCACCGCTTGTTCTGTTTTGTCAGGCTTACCGCTCATGCCAACCCCTTCGCGCGCAACACTAGCGCAGGTTTTTGGCAAGAGTAAGGCCAAAGCCTTTAGCCGAGCTTCGCCAACGCAGGGAAGGTTTCAAGCAGCCAATAAGAGAAGTCCGAAAAGCCCCCCGTCAGCATCAGCAGACCCACGGTCCAAAGCAAAAGCCCCATGACCCGCTCGATCTGCTCCATATGTGCCTTCATCCAGCCCATGACGCCGCCGAGCCGCGGCAAATACATTGCAACCAGAATAAACGGAATACCAAGGCCAATCGCATAGGTTCCAAGCAGCACAAGCCCCTTGGCGATACTTGCCTCGCTCGCGGCCAGAGACAGGATCGCGCCAAGCTGTGGCCCGATGCACGGTGTCCAGCCAAAGGCAAACGCCAGTCCAAGCACATAAGCCCCCATAGAGCTGCCGCCTTGATCCCCCACATCAAGCCGCGCCTCGCGGTCCAGAAAGCCGATGCGATAAATGCCTATAAAATGCGCCCCGAAGATCATCACAATGATCCCAGCCACTGTCGAAAACATATCGCTATAAGAGAGTAAAACCTTGCCAAGCGCCGAGGCCGCAAAGCCAAGCAGCAAAAACACGGTGGACAACCCCAACACAAAGAAAAGCGCAGGCACAACAGCGCTGCGCGGACCTTCCTTGCGGTTCAGATCAGAGACAGACACCCCAGACATATACGCCAGATAGGGCGGCACAATCGGCAAGACGCATGGGCTGAGAAACGACACGAGCCCCGCCATCAGTGCCACGATCATCGCAGGGAGCAGCCCCGCATCTATAATTTCGATTCCAAACATGAAACAGCCTTAGCGCATCGCGCAGGCCGCGTCATTGGCACTTTCTGTCACAAGTCTGTGGACAGGCTGAAACATTCGCAATACCTCTGGCGCATGAGCGAAACAGTTGACGCCCTCGGCCTTCTCTGCCCCCTGCCCGTCTTGCGCCTGCGCAAGAGGATGCGCGCGCTTGCCTCAGGTGACACCATCACACTCATCGCAGATGATCCCGCGGCAGTGATAGATGTGCCGCACTTCTGCGCGGAAGCGGGCCATAGTCTTCTGAGCACAGAAGAAGAAAACGGCGCAACGCGTTACACCGTTCAAAAAGCTTAAGCCTTTCACAAAAGAAAACCGCGCCCGAAGGCGCGGCTCTTTATCGTTACTCTGTCAAAAGGGCTTAGCCCCCGAGCGACCACCAACCGCGCTTTTTCGGCTTAGGCGGCGTGTCATCCTTACCCTCAGGCGCAGGTGCAGGCTCAGGAGCCGTGACAGCTTCAGGCACAGCAGCAACCTCTACAACAGGCGCAGGTGTCGCCTCGACGACAGGCTCAGCTGCCGCCACCGGTGGGGCCGCCTCATCCGCCTCAACAGGCTTCTTCTTGGCCCGCGAACGCTTGGTCTTTGGCTTGGCAGGCGCTTTGTCTTCTGCCGCAGCTTCAACACCAGCCTCCGCGTCATCTGCCTTGGGCTTCTTCGCCCGTGTCGATGGCTTGCGCGTGGCTTTCTTGAGCTTCTCCTCGGTTTTGGCTGTTTCCACAGCCTCCGCCACATCCGCCTTCGCTGCTGTCGCAGGCTTGGCCTCAGCTGGAGTATCCTCTTTCTTCTTGCGTGAGCGGCTCACAGTCTTTTTCTTCGGCGCTTCGGTTTCTGCTGCTTCTGCTTCAGCAGGAGCAGCCTCTACCGCCTCGGCAGTGGCTTCTACTGAGCCGGCTTCTTCAGCTGCGTCTTGCGAAACTTCACCATTGCCATTGCCGTTTTCGCCAGACCCGGACTCGCCATTGGCGTCGCCACCATTGCCTTTGCCCCGACGACGCCGACGACGACGGCGCTTCTTAGGCTTGTCCTCGCCATTCGTCTCAGCTGTCTCTTCAGTCGCCTCTGTTGTGATCTCGTCGATCTCATCCGGCTCTTCAGAGTCAATATCGTCCATCAAAGCTGCCGTAGCCGAAATAGCTGTCGAAGCCACTTCTTTCACAACGCGCGTCGCGGTCTTGAACTTCTCAAGCGTAAAGTCAGGGCTAATCAGTGATGGGTCACCCTCAATCCGCACAGACATGCCGTAGCGCGCTTCAATCTGCGCCACATGCTCACGCTTCTGGTTCATCAAGAAGTTTGCAATCCCGACAGGACATTTCACCAAAACTTCCCGCGAACGGCGGCGTGTGCCCTCTTCCTCGATCTGACGCAAAACGCTTAGCGCGAGGTTGTCATCCGAGCGGATCAAGCCCGTCCCGTGACAGGTCGAGCACGGCTGCGTTGTCGCTTCGATCATACCGGGGCGCAAACGCTGGCGGCTCATTTCCATCAGGCCAAAGCCCGAAATACGGCCAACCTGAATGCGCGCACGGTCAGACTTGAGCCTGTCTTTCATCCGCTTTTCAACGGACGCATTGTTACGTCGCTCATCCATGTCGATAAAGTCGATCACGATCAGACCTGCCAAGTCACGCAGACGCAGCTGGCGTGCCACCTCGTCAGCCGCTTCAAGGTTGGTCTTTAGGGCCGTCTCTTCGATGCTGCCCTCTTTGGTCGCACGGCCCGAGTTCACATCCACAGCCACAAGCGCTTCAGTGACACCAATCACGATATAGCCTCCCGACTTGAGCTGAACCGTGGGGTTAAACATCCCTGCCAGATAGCTCTCGACTTGGAAGCGTGCAAACAAGGGAAGATTGTCTTCATAGCGCTGCACATTCTTAGAGTGCGACGGCATGATCATCTTCATAAAGTCTTTGGCAATACGATACCCGCGCTCGCCTTCGACCAAAACTTCGTCAATCTCGCGGCTGTAAAGGTCACGGATCGAGCGTTTGATGAGGTCACCCTCTTCATAGATCTTTGCAGGCGCAGTTGATTTGAGCGTCAGCTCCCGAATCTGCTCCCACAAGCGTTGCAAATACTCATAATCGCGCTTGATTTCGGTCTTCGTGCGCTTGGCGCCAGCCGTACGCACAATCAGACCTGCGCCCTTGGGCACTTCGATCTCGGTCGCAATTTCTTTGAGTTTCTTGCGGTCGGCAGGGTTTGTGATCTTGCGCGAAATGCCGCCACCACGGGCCGTGTTTGGCATCAAAACGCAGTAGCGCCCCGCAAGGCTAAGGTAAGTTGTGAGTGCCGCGCCTTTGTTGCCGCGCTCTTCTTTGACCACTTGCACCAGCATAATCTGGCGCACTTTGACCACTTCTTGAATTTTGTAACGACGCGGGCGTGGCTTGCGGACTGGACGAATGTCTTCTTCTTCGTCCTCATCGGCCACAGACTCGATGCTCTCATCCTTCTCCGCGGCGTCTTTCTTGCCACGGCGCGAACGGCCCCTTGGAGCCTCGTCTTCGGCGTCCGCATCGGCTTCAGCGTCAACGTCAGCGTCAGCTTCTACAGCTTCAGCTTCTTCTGTTTCAGCCTGCGCCTCTACAGCCTCGGCCTCGTCTTCGCTTGGTTCTTCAACGGGCGTTTCGCCCACAAGCTCCATGGGCGAGAGCCCTTCAGCTGTGTCATCGCCTTCGCTGTCGCCAAGGTCGATCGTCTCCATACCAGAAACATCGCCCTCAACTTCGCGTGTTTCCACTGCGTCATCTGTTTTGGCACGCGCAGCGCGCGAGCGTGAGGAACGGCCACGCTTGGGCTTGTCCTCATCGTCCTCGTCACGGGCGCGCTGTGCTTCCACATAGGCGCGCTCTTCTTCCATCAGAGCTTCGCGGTCCGCGACAGGGATCTGATAGTAATCGGGGTGAATCTCGTTAAAGGCGAGGAAACCATGGCGGTTTCCGCCATAATCAACGAAGGCCGCCTGAAGCGACGGCTCGACCCGTGTTACCTTTGCGAGATAGATATTGCCAGCAAGCTGCCGGCGGTTCTCGGTTTCAAAGTCAAATTCCTCAACTTTGTTTCCATCAACCACAACAACGCGAGTTTCCTCTGCGTGGGTGGCGTCGATAAGCATTTTCTTAGCCATGAAGTCCATTTGCACGCAAAATCCCCGCAAACTCTTCTCAGAGCCACAGGTTTCAAAACGTGTCTATTTCGGGCGATGTCAGACGCGCGTTCAAGAGGGGCGCTTGCGCCCTCTGCTCTCGAACTCAATAATTTAGCGCGCTTCATCGCGTTTCTTCTCCGACACAGTGCTGCTTGCGCAAGCCAAAGTGCCCATTCATTGGCAGACACAAAGGCCCGCCGGTCCGTTTGGCCAATTTCTGGGCCAATTCATCCTGCTGGGGAACGCGCTTGGCGCGGCATCCGAAGCAGATAAACTCCTCAGAGCGCTAAAATCACAGCTCTACATTTCTACTTAAGGGCAGACAGGGCCAAAATACAATGGCTAATCGACGCCAAGCCGCACCAAAGCCAAGTTGCCTAGCTTAAATAATCAGAGCGTTGCAGCGCATATTTCGCCATCTTCTCGTTTAGCGTGCGCCGTGGCAGGCACAGCTCATCCATCACAGCCGCAATCGAGCCTTTGTGGCGGCGCATCGTATTGTCGATGAGCATCCGTTCGAAGGCCTCGACATATTCCTTGAGCGGCTTGCCTTCGGTTGTCATCACAGGCTGCATCTCGTCGTGATCCGCCATCAATAGCGAGGTGATCGTCCCTGCCCCGCGCCGCGACTGAAGGACAGCCCGCTCGGCAATATTGATCAGCTGGCGCACGTTTCCGGGCCAAGGCGCTTGCAAAAGTTGCGCCGCTTCCTGCGCGCTCACCTTAGGCGCATCACAGCCGTATTCCTCGGCAAACTCGTCCGAAAGCCGCGTGAACAGCGTCAGGATATCTTCGCCACGCTGGCGCAAAGGCGGCACAGTGATGCGCAGCGCCGCCAAACGATAAAACAGATCCGCGCGCAGCGCGTCCTCGACCGTGCGGTTCTGCTCTTGCAGGTTCGAGATCGCGACAATCCGCGTTTCAGGCGGATTGCCCTCCTCGTTCATGAAGCTCAGCAAGCGCGCCTGAACAGCGTCAGGGAGCGTCTCAATATCTTCAAGCACAAGTGTGCCCCCGCGCGCCTCTTCCACAGCAGGCAAGCGGCTGTCTTCGGGCTGCATCGGCCCAAAGAGCCGCTTCACCAGCGCTTCTTCTTCCAGAGCCGAACAGCTCACCAACACAAATTTCTTACCAGCACGCGCACCAACCGCGTGCAAAGCATGTGCCACAAGCGTCTTGCCTGTGCCCGTCTCGCCATCAATCAGAACATGGCCGTCAGCCTGCCCCAGATCGAGGATATCTTCCTTGAGCCGTGCCATAATAGGGCTGGCACCGATCAGCTTCTTCATCAGTTGCCCGCCCTCTGACAACTCGCGGCGCAAAGCGCGGTTATCAAGCGTGAGACGCCGCGCATTGGCAGCCTTCTTGGCCAGCTCTGTCATACGGTCAGGGTTGAAAGGTTTTTCTAGAAAATCAAACGCGCCCACGCGCATCGCCTCGACAGCCATCGGCACATCGCCGTGCCCTGTGATCATGATCACAGGCAAAGCACTGTCCGCCCCCATCAGCTTTTTGAGAAACTGCATCCCGTCCATGCCGGGCATTTTGATGTCAGAGATCACAATCCCCGGATAATCCGCGCCCAGCTCCTTGAGCGCGTCTTCCGCACTCGGAAAGGTCTGGGTGTCATAGCCCGAAAGTGCGAGCCACTGGCTGATGGACTGGCGCATGTCCTGCTCGTCATCCACAATCGCAATCTTCATAGCCTTAGCCATCACTCGTCTCTCTTTCGTTACTCTGCAGCTTCAGAGCTGCTGCCTTCCAAGATAGGAAGTTGCATTTCAAAAACAGCCCCCCCCGCCATTGCATTACGCGCTGTCAGCCGTCCACCAAGGTCGTTCACGATCCCCGATGAAATAGCAAGTCCCAGACCCACGCCCTCGCCAGGCTGTTTGGTTGTGTAAAACGGCTCAAAAAGCGCATCCAGATCTTCGATTCCGGGGCCATTGTCGCGCACAGAAAGCGTTGCCGTTTCTCCTGCCGTCAGCATCAGTTCGATCTCGGGCTCCTGCACAAGTTTGGTTGCGTCCAGAGCATTGCGAATGAGGTTCACCATAACCTGCTCGATGCGCACCCGATCCCCCATAACCATCACAGGCCACTTGGGCAAAACGCGGTCGATCTTGACATGCCGCCGCTTCAGTTGCGGCTCCATCATCGACAAAGCAGATGTGAGCGCATCCCCCATGTTTATTGGGCTAAGCTCGTCCTGTCCCTTGCGCGCATAGCTCTTGAGCTGCTTCGTGATAGCGCCCATCCGCTCGATCAAATCATCAATGCGATGAAATGAAGACAGCGCTTCATCGGGGCGGTTGCGCTGCAACAAAAGCCGCGAGCCCGCCAAATAGGTTTTCATCGCCGCCAAAGGCTGGTTCAGCTCGTGACTAACCGCCGCAGACATCTCCCCCAAAGCAGCCAGCTTGGAGCTCTGCGCGAGGCTCTGCTCAGCGGTTCTCAGCGCGCCTTGCATCTTCTCGCGCTCGGCGATTTCCCGCTGCAAGCGTGCGTTAAGTTGGCGAAGCTCCGCCGACTCACGCTGAAACAAGGCCATGCGCAATGCCGACTTACGGCTGAGGAGATAAAACACCAGCGAAAGCAAAATGGCGAAAACCATAATCTCGAGCGCCAGAACCCCATTCACCCGCTCGCGCACGCTTGCATAGGTCGTGAAAGACGCCATCTTCCAGCCGCGAAACGGAACGCGCATTTCCTTGCGCATCACAGCCTCGCCCTGCACATAGGCGTCGGGCGGCAAAGAGGTCCAGTTCTGCGTGGCTCGGATCGCGCGCTCAATGGCGCTGTCCGCCGACTCGCGCCCAAGCGCCTCATCTTCCATCAAGCCCCGCCAGCGCGGCTCTGTCGCAAGAACAATCGTGCCCTCGCTGTTGGTCACAAGAACAGCGTCCGAAATGCCAGCCCAAGCCCGCTCAAATTTGGCCAGATCAACCTCGACAACAATCACACCGATGGTCTCGCTCTGGCTCGTCACACGGCGCGCATAGACAAATCGATAGCCCCCGCTCTCGCGCGGCACAGTTGCAAAAATTGTGTTGGGCGAGCGCAGCGCTTCGATAAAATAGCTGTGCTCACGATGTGGCTCACCCAGCCGCGCACGGTCCGTCGCCGCCACAGTCCGCCCGCTCGCATCCAGCAAGATCAATGAGGCCGCGCCAATCTCTTCGACAAAAGAAATAAGCCGCTGGGTAGATTGACTAAAATCACCTGAATTCAGAGCCCCGATCAAAGCAGGGTCGCGGCTCAAAAGCTGCGGCACAATCGAGTTGCGCTTCAGTTCCGAGATCAAGTTGCCCGAATAAAGCGTCAGCCTGAGCTCGGCACGGTTGCGGGTGTTTTCGGTGAACCGCTCTGTCAAAAGACGGTTCGTCACCGATATAGTGGCGACTGCCAACACCAAAAGCCCGACAAAAATCGCCCTCAAGCGCCAACTTGTGGTGCGCGGGCGCTCGTCGGAGGATGGGTCAACAATGAGGCTCATTGTGCCAAATTAGCGGGCCTTACCGCCCCTCACAAGCGCGCTGATCTCATGCAAGCGCCATTTGGCTCATGAGGCTGGTAAACATCGCTTTGCCGTCGGTTCCCCCATGGCTAGGCTCTGCCATCCGCTCAGGGTGTGGCATCATGCCAAGCACACGGCGGTTGCGGCTCACAACGCCCGCAATATCGGCCACAGAGCCGTTGGGGTTGTTGACATAGCTAAAGGCAATCCGGCCCTCGGCGCGCAGCTCGGCGAGCTTGGCCTCATCCACGTAATAGTTTCCATCGTGGTGGGCGATTGGCACGGTGATCACCTGCCCAGCCTCATACCCGCTGGTATAGGCCGTGTCCGCCGCCTCAACCTGAAGCTCAATCGGCTTGCAGATGTATTTCAGCCCCGCATTGCGGCGCAGCGCACCTGGCAAAAGGCCGGTTTCGGTCAGAACTTGAAACCCATTACAAATCCCGAGTGCATACCCGCCGCGCTCTACATGGGCCTTCAGCTCACCACAGATCGGCGAATTCGCCGCAATCGCACCACAGCGCAAATAATCTCCAAACGAGAAGCCCCCAGGAACAGCCACAAGATCAATGCCCTTGGGCAAAGCCGTGTCTTTGTGCCAGACCATTTCTACATCGGCCCCCGCCTTTTCCAAGGCCACAGCCAAGTCACGGTCACAGTTTGATCCAGGGAAGACAATCACAGCGGCTTTCATGGGGTTCTCCTTAGCGTTTCAGCTCTCAAAATCGGTTATAACAGCCACACCCGCAGGGGCAGCATGATCAAAGGCAGCAAGCTCGCTGGTCGCGTCACTCAGTGCAATACGGCGGGTCACCAGAGGTGCGAGGTCCACATGACCCGCCTCCATCAGGCTCAAGAGGCTCGGATAGCGGTGCGCAGGCATGCCACGCGTACCATATATCGCCAATTGCCCGGAATATACGACATCCATCGGGATCGGCATCACAGCATGATCTCCAGCAGGCATCCCGACCTGAACCATACGGCCCAGCTTTTTCAATGACTTGAGCGCACCCACTGTGGTCGCCTCCACGCCAAGCGCCTCAATAGCAAGGTCTGCGCCCCCGCCCGTCGCTTCGCGCACGGCTTCAGCCGCATCGCCCTCAGTCGCGTTGATCACAACATCCGCCCCAAGGCGTTTCGCATAAGCAAGCTTCTCGGGAACCACATCGATAACCGCCACACGCGCGCCCAAAGCACGGCCAAGCATAAGCGCCGAAAGACCAACACCACCGCCACCAAAAACAGCAAGCCATTCCCCCGCTTGCAGAGCCGCGCGGCCCGTCAAAGCATGCCAAGCCGTCGTCACCCGACAGCCCAGGCCCGCGGCCAGATCAGGTGCAATGCTCTCAGGCAATAATGTCAGGTTCGCGTCTGCATATGGCACAGCGATATACTCGGCATAAGCGCCCGCTTGCGTAAATCCGGGCACAGCCTGTGTTGCACAAATCGTCTGATGGCCTGATTGACAGTCGCCGCAGCGCCCACAGGCCAAAATAAACGGCGCAATCACACGTTGGCCGACCTGCCAGCTCTGAACACCCGCTCCAACAGCAACAATCTCACCGCAATATTCATGCCCCGGCACGTGCGGCAACGCCACATCGGGGTCAGCGCCCACCCAAGCATGCCAGTCAGAGCGACAGACACCACAGGCCAGCACCTTGAGCACAACGCCGCCTTCTGGCGGTGTCGGGTCGTCCATTTGGACAATCTCAAGTGGCGCACGCCATGTGGTAATCTGCGCTGCGCGCATCAGCCAAGCTCGATTGTGTAGCTCTCGATGACAGTGTTCGCGAGAAGCTTTTCGCACATCTCGGTGACAGTCGCCTCGGAGCTGCCCTCAGCCAGATCAAGCTCAATGACCTTGCCTTGGCGCACGCCTTCAACGCCGTCAAAACCAAGCGCCCCAAGCGCGTGGCGCACGGCCTCACCTTGCGGGTCCAGAACCCCGTTCTTCAGCATCACATGCACACGCGCTTTCATGGCTCTCTCCGTTCTTATTCAATCATCACCAAGGATTTCACTTGGCTTATCAATTTCTTGCAGGCGTTAATTAATCAACGTCGGCTTCATCGGGGTCGCCCCCTTTGGCATCACACCGAGCCTTCTCGCAACTTCGCTATACGCGTCGGTCAGGCTGCCAAGATCGCGGCGGAACACGTCTTTATCAAGCTTCTGGCCTGTTTCCATATCCCATAGGCGGCAGCTGTCAGGGCTGATCTCATCAGCCACGATAAGGCGCTGATAATCGCCTTCATAAACACGGCCAATCTCGATCTTGAAATCAACAAGCTTGATGCCGACACCAAACATGACGCCTGACAAAAAGTCATTCACCCGCAGCGCAAGGCTCAGGATGTCTTCCATGTCCTGCTGGCTCGCCCAACCGAATGCCGCAATATGCTCTTCAGAGACAAGCGGATCGCCCAAAGCATCATCTTTGTAGCAATATTCAACAATTGGCCGCGGCAGCGGCGTTCCCTCTTCGATTCCAAGGCGCTTGGCCATAGAACCAGCCGCAAAATTGCGCACAATCACTTCAAGCGGCACAATCTCACAGGCGCGGACAAGCTGTTCGCGCATATTGAGACGGCGGATAAAGTGGTTCGGAACGCCAATTTGCGTCAAACCATTCATAAAATATTCCGAGAGCATGTTGTTCAACACACCCTTGCCTTCGATCACATCACGCTTCTCTGCGTTGAAGGCCGTGGCATCGTCCTTGAAATACTGCACAATCGTGCCTGGCTCTGGCCCTTCAAACAGGGTCTTTGCCTTGCCTTCGTATATTTTCTTGCGGCGTGCCATCGGGGCTCCAATCTCGCGCTTGAGGTGAGTCTGCTTGCTTGACTGTCTCTTATGGCAAAGGGCTCATTGTCGCAAGCCGCGCCATGAGGGCTTGTGCTCCATCGCGACGAATTTCATATTTAGGCGCAAGTATAATTTTGTTGGAGACACCCGTATGTCCACATTTGACGACCGCGAAAACGCCTTCGAAAACAAATTCGCCCATGACGAAGAGATGAAGTTCAAGGCCGAAGCCCGCACAAACAAGCTTCTCGGCCTTTGGGCTGCCGAGCTTCTGGGAAAATCAGGTGATGACGCTGCAGCCTATGCTGCGGAGGTCGTGAAAGCAGATTTTGAAGAAGCAGGCCATGAAGATGTGGTCCGCAAAGTGGCTGCAGATCTCGGTGAGATGGCCGATGCCGACACGATCCGCGCCAAGCGTGCCGAGCTGAGTGTGCTGGCCAAAACCCAAGTGATGACAGAAGTGGGCTAAGCGTCTGCGCTGATGACCATTCAAACGCCGCCCCTGTTTCGGGCGGCGTTTTTGTATGCGTCCTCACGTTGAGCCCCAGTCTCTCCCTCCTCCCGTCAAACAAACCTCATAATCTTGATGTTGATTATGAATTTGCCTAATTACCTTACCTGTGCGAAGGCAGCTCAAACCCAAATAAGGCAGCTCCAAACATGACATCGCCCTTTGAAACTCTCCTCGCCGAACGCGACTGGCTCCTTGCCGATGGCGCGACAGGCACAAACCTCTTCAACATGGGCCTCGGTGCAGGTGACCCCCCCGAATTCTGGAACGTGGATGAACCCGCCAAAATCACATCGCTCTACAAATCCGCAGTCGATGCTGGCTCCGATCTTTTCCTGACAAACTCCTTTGGTGGCAATGCCGCGCGCCTCAAACTGCACAATGCAGCCAACCGTGCGCGCGAACTGTCGCGCATCTCTGCCGAAATCGGCCGCAATGTTGCCGATCGAGCCGACCATAAAGTCATCGTCGCTGGCTCCGTCGGCCCGACAGGCGAAATCATGGCCCCGATGGGCCAGCTCACCCACGAGATCGCCGTCGAAATGTTTCACGAGCAAGCCGAAGGCCTAAAGGAAGGCGGAGCCGATGTGCTCTGGCTCGAAACCATTTCTGCGCCTGAAGAATATATCGCCGCCGCCGAAGCCTTCAAACTCGCCGATATGCCATGGTGCGGCACGATGAGCTTTGACACCGCTGGCCGCACGATGATGGGCATGACAAGTGCCGCCATGGTCGCCATGGTTGAAAAACTTGATCACAAGCCACTCGCCTTCGGTGCCAATTGCGGCGTCGGTGCCTCTGATATGCTGCGCACCGTGCAGGGCTTTGCCGCCCAAGGCACGGAGCGGCCGATCATCGCCAAAGGCAACGCAGGCATCCCCAAATACGTCGATGGTCACATCCATTATGACGGGACTCCGACGCTCATGGCAGATTATGCCGTGCTCGCCCGCGACAGCGGCGCAAAAATCATCGGCGGCTGCTGCGGAACCATGCCAGAACACCTGCGCATGATGCGCGAAGCCCTTGAAACCAGACCAAAAGGCGACAAACCCAGCTTGGAAGAAATCGCCGCCCGCCTTGGGGCCTTCTCCTCGGCCAGCGATGGCACAGGCGACAACGAACCAACAGGAACACGCAGCAATCGCCGCCGCCGCAGCTAGGCTCATTTACGGTGCAGCATCGTTTTGCTGCACCGCTTTGGGCGACATTCGTTAACTTGGTCGGCAAAAGTCTCGCGTATGTCGCAATCGAGCCAGTCACTTTGCGACATTCTGGCAAAAGCTTGCACAAAGAAAAATTCGATCAAAGGATTCCGCCATGTCGGACGAAGAAGACATCATCCTCGCAGATCTGGACGACGACGAACTTGTCCAACAAATGTTTGACGATCTTTACGATGGCCTCAAAGAGGAAATCGAAGAATCCGTAAACATCCTCCTGAGCCGTGATTGGCCGCCCTACCGCATCCTGACAGAAGCTCTTGTCGGCGGTATGACAATCGTTGGGCAAGACTTCCGTGATGGTATTCTCTTCGTGCCCGAAGTTCTGCTCGCCGCCAACGCAATGAAGGGTGGCATGGCCATCCTCAAGCCACTCTTGGCCGAAACCGGCGCGCCCCGCGTCGGTGGTATGGTTATCGGCACAGTCAAAGGCGACATCCACGACATCGGCAAAAACCTTGTTGCCATGATGATGGAAGGCGCTGGTTTTGAAGTTGAAGACATCGGCATCAACAACCCAGTTGAAAACTATCTCGCCGCCCTCGAAGAGCACAAGCCAGAGATTCTGGGCATGTCCGCTCTTCTGACAACAACAATGCCCTACATGAAGGTCGTGATCGACACGATGGTCGAGCAAGGCATCCGCGATGATTATATCGTTCTCGTGGGCGGTGCGCCGCTCAACGAAGAATTTGGTAAAGCCATTGGCGCAGACGCTTACTGCCGTGATGCGGCTGTGGCCGTCGAAACAGCCAAAGAATGGGTTCTGCGCAAGCACAACAAAGCATCAGCCGGCTGAACCTGAGCTAAACAAGCGTATCAAGGGCCCGCCGGACACACCGCGCGGGCCTTTTTTCTGAAGGATCGATCATGCTCCTAGACGACACGACGCTCACAGACGAAGGCCTCGCGCCGTCAGGCACAGGCCGCCTCCTGCTCATCGCCTGTGGGGCCTTAGCGCGTGAAATTCTGGCGCTCAAAGCTCAAAACGGCTGGGCCCACATGGATCTCACCTGTCTCCCTGCCAATCTTCACCTCTACCCAGAGCGCATCACAGAAGCGGTCGAGGCCAGCGTGCTCAAACACCGCACCGCCTATGACGATATTTTCGTGGTCTACGCCGATTGTGGCACCGGCGGGCTGCTCGAGGCCAAATGCGCAGAACTTGGCGTCGCGATGGTCGCTGGTCCGCATTGCTATTCCTTCTTTGAAGGCAACGAGACTTTCGCCAGCCATGACGACGAAATCACCGCCTTTTATCTCACTGATTTTCTCGTGAAACAGTTTGACGCTTTTGTATGGAAGCCTATGGGCCTGCACAAACATCCCGAGCTGCGCGATATGATCTTTGGAAACTATACAAAACTCGTCTATCAAGCCCAGACCCGCGATCCCGCTCTTGAGGCCAAAGCCAAGGATTGCGCGGACCGCCTCGGCCTTGCTTATGAATACCGCTTCACAGGCTACGGCGACCTCGCCACAGCCCTCAAGGCCCAAGCAGGCAAGGCCTGAGCACGCGCCCGCTCAGCCTTCTTCTTTCCAAAAATATCCTGGGGTGAAGCGCCAAAAGCCCTATCGCTTGTTGCTCTGAGGGGCAAAGCCCTCCTGGTCGGACTTGCGAAGAAAATTCGACGCTCTTACGCGCCCGCCGCCACAGTTCTGATCCGCTGGATCATAGCGCGCACGCCGTTGCTCCTCTGCGCCGAAAGATGTTCCTGAAGCCCGAGCCGGCCCAGCTCGGCCTGCGCATCCACCGCAAGAACAGCGCCCACATCAAGCCCGTTATAGAGCTTGCGCAAAACTGCGACGAGCCCACGCACAATCATAGCGTCACTCTCGCCGTCAAAGTGAAAAACCGCACTCTCGACCTTCGGGTGAAGCCAGACCTGGCTGGCGCAACCGTCAACCTTTGTCGCAGACACCTTCAGCGCCTCCTCTAGCGGCTCCATCGCTTTGCCCAGCTCGATCACATAGGCATACCGATCCTCCCAGTCTTCAAGAAACTGGAAATCCTCTACTAGCTCTTCAAATGCGGCGCTGGCCATTGTGTTCCCCTTATTCCGTCCCCTTGAGATAGGCGCCCCGCGCGCGAAGGTCCATATGCTTTCCCGTCTTTTCAAGGCGCACACAATAAGGTAGCAACACAGGCAAGCAATTGGCGGAGTGACACATGCGCATTATCCTCACAACAGCTCTGGTCTCGGCCCTCGCCCTGCCTGGATGTGGCGGCAGCAGCGGCGGTTCAGCCTATAATCCGCTCAACTGGTTCGGCAAAAGCCGCAATGAGACCGTCGCTCCCGAAGCCAAAAACGCGCTTATTCCCAAGAAATCAGGGCTTCGCCGTGAGCAGGCCGCGCCAGAAGGCGTTGCCGTTGCTCAAATCCTCGCATTGGCAATCGAGCCCGCAGCAGGCGGCGCAATCCTGCGCGTGACCGGCCTTGCGCCAACGCTTGGCGCTTACGATGTTCGCCTTGTGCCTGAGTTTGATCTCGAGATTGACGGCCCGCTGCAGACGCTCCAATATTCGCTCAAGACCGAATATTCCACGCGATCTCGCCCCGCAGCGCCTCAGCGCTCGCGCGAGCTGACAGCCGCAGTGTTCCTCTCTGATGAAGATCTGGAAGGCGTTCGAGAGATTCGCGTCTCTGGCGCAGAAAACGCACGTTCTGTAAGGCGTTAAGAGACGAACCTAAAGTGAAATAACCTTCACGGTGCGCCCCTTCACCGCGAGTCCGATCTCGCCATTGCACAGACGAAGCGCATCCTCACCAAAGGCCTCAAAGCGCCAGCCGTTCAATGCAGCCACATCCCGCTCGCCCGCCGCGATCATATCCAGATCGCTCGCCGAAGCGATCAGCTTCGCAGCGACACCCATATCTTCGGTCTTGGCCTTGAGCAAAACCCGCAAAAGATCGGCCAAAGCCGGGTTCACATTGAGCTTTTCACGCGTCTTGTCGCCTTGGGGCACATTTTCAGGCGCACAGGCCATGCCAGCCGCAACAGCCGCCAAAATCCCTTCCGCAATCTCGCCCTTGCGCGCTTCACGCAACAAAAGGCGCGAGCGGGATAAATCGTTCAAATCCTTGGGCTTGGTTGAGGCCAGCTCGGTGAGCGCATCGTCCTTATAGACGCGGCTACGAGGCACATTGCGCTCCTGCGCGTAGGCCTCACGAAACTTTGCAAGCTCACGCACCACAGCCAAAAACTTGCCCGAGCTCGTCCGGACTTTGACCCGCTCCCAAGCATTGGCAGGATCAATCTGATAGGTCGCAGGCGACGTCAAAACAGATAGCTCCTCGCTCACCCATTTGGCGCGCTTGTTCTTGGCAAGTTGGTCGCGCAGATATTCATAAATCTGGCGCAAATGCGTTACATCGGCCAAAGCATAGGTCTTTTGCGCTTCGGTCAAAGGCCGCCGCGACCAGTCGGTAAAGCGGCTGGTCTTGTCCACAGTTTCCTTGGCAATCTTTCTCACCAGCGTCTCATAGCCAACCTGCTCACCAAAGCCGCAAACCATAGCTGCAACCTGAGTGTCAAACAAAGGCGCCGGGATCACATCCCCGTCATGGAAAAAGATTTCCAGATCTTGGCGCGCAGCATGAAAGACTTTCACAGTGCTTTCATCCGCCATCAGGTCGTAAAGCGGCTGAAGCGAAATACCACTCGCCAGAGGGTCCACCAAAACGGCGTTGTCATCTGTCGTACCAGGCATAGCAAGCTGCACAAGGCAGAGCTTGGAGTAATACGTCCGCTCTCGCAAAAACTCAGTGTCGACAGTGACATAGTCGTGGGTTGCGGCCTCTTTGCAATAGTCAGCCAGCTCTGCGGTCGTGGTAATCGTTCTCATGAAGGCGCGTGCTCTTGTCTAATATGGCTCTGCCTATACGCGAGAGCGTGAGGAATGAAAAGCGTCAGGGCAGCGACACAGGGCGCTTGTCCCCGCTCACAAAGCGCCTGAGCACGGCAGGATAGAGAATATGCTCTTGCGTGAGCACACGAGCCGCCAGCGTTTCGGCCGCGTCTCCCGCCAAAACAGGTACACGCGCCTGCCCAAGGATCGGGCCGTCATCCAGCTTTGCTGTGACCTCGTGAACAGTACAGCCCGCCTCGCTGTCGCCCGCGTCAAGGGCCCGCTGATGGGTGTGCAGCCCCTTGTATTTGGGCAAAAGTGAGGGGTGAATATTGAGCATTCGCCCGTCCCACTGGCGGGTGAAGCCTTCGGTGAGCACGCGCATAAAGCCGCAAAGACAGATCATATCAGGCGTATGGCGCAGAAGAACGCTTTGCAGCTCAGCCTCAAACGCCCCACGATCTGCCCCATACGGCCGGTGATCGACCACAGCGGTCGCCACCCCGAGCGCTTCGGCCTTGGCCAGCCCGCCCGCGTCCGCGCGATTGCTCAAAACAACACAGGGCCGCGCAGGGTGATCCCCTGTCATGCTCTTCACAAGTGACAGCATGTTGGAGCCGCCACCTGAGATAAAGAGCGCGACCCGCATCAGATAAGAGAGCCTGAGTAGCGCACGCCCTCGCCCGCCGTCACCGCTCCCAAGACACTGACAGTCTCGCCTTCGGCCTCCAGCAGCGCCTTGAGGCGGTCCGCCTCGCTCGCATCCACCGAAAGGATCATACCGATGCCAGAGTTAAACGTCTTGAGGAGTTCTGCCTCAGCCATACCGCCTGTCGCCGCAAGCCATTTGAACACTTCTGGCAGTTCCCAAGCATCAAGGTTGATATCCGCGCCCAAGCCCTCGGGCAGAACCCGTGGCAAGTTTTCGGTCAAGCCACCCCCTGTGATATGCGCAAGCGCATGCACGCCTCCACTCTTCACAGCGGCCAAGGCCTGCTTCACATAAAGCCGTGTCGGCGTCAGCAAGGCCGCGCCAAGCGTGCCCTCAGCCCAAGGGCAGTCGGCGTCCCAGCCAAGGCCCGAGACTTCAACAAGCTTGCGCACAAGGCTATAGCCGTTGGAGTGCACGCCGTCAGAGGCCAGCCCAAGCAGCACATCCCCCTCGACAACACCGCTCGGCAAATCCTGCCCACGCTCCATCGCGCCGACAGAAAAACCCGCCAGATCAAAGTCGCCATCAGGGTACATCCCCGGCATCTCGGCCGTCTCGCCACCAATCAAAGCACAGCCAGAGAGCTCGCAGCCTCTTGCAATACCCTCGATGATGCGCGCGGCCTTGTCCATTTCCAGACGCCCCGTGGCAAAGTAATCAAGGAAGAACAGCGGCTCAGCGCCTTGGCAAACAAGATCGTTAACGCACATCGCCACAAGGTCGATGCCCACACCGTCGACTTCGCCAGTATCAATCGCAATGCGAAGCTTCGTGCCCACACCATCTGTCGCCGCCACAAGCACAGGGTCGCTATAGCCTGCCGCCTTCAGATCAAACAGCGCGCCAAAACCGCCAAGCCCTGACATGACACCAGAGCGTGCCGTGCGCTTGGCCGCAGGCTTAATGCGCTCCACAAGCGCGTTGCCCGCGTCAATATCGACGCCCGCATCCGCATAGGTGATTCCGTTTTTGCCAGCCATCTTGAAGCCCCCATATCAAAGTTGCACACGTCCTAAATCATACCTTCCCTCATAGCAACGGCCCATGGAACGCCAGAGACACTCTAAGACTTGACGCCGCCCGCCCGTCTGCTAACCAGTCGCTTATGGCGGGCCTGTAGCTCAGTTGGTTAGAGCAGAGCGCTCATAACGCTTTGGTCGTAGGTTCGAGTCCTACCGGGCCTACCAAACTTTAAGGTCAAACACTGATACCGCCAAAATCCACTAAAGATTGAGCCCCTAAGCCCTGCTTTAGGGCGCAAGCCCCGGCAGCAAGCCAGCCGCTCAGCGCCGTCTACGGCGCGCGTCGTGCCCCCTGCCTGTCACGCAAAGCGGTTACCGCTCTCACACCGATCCCAGCAGATCTCGCGCGATACGCTCAAAAATCGCTGTTCCAATAGGTATAATATCGTCAGGAAAGTCATAATCAGGATTGTGCAGCGCCGCATAATCCTCCCCTGGTCCAAGACAGAGCATCGCTGCTTTCGCGCCCCAACCAAACACCCCGAAGTCCTCTGATGCCCGCATCGGCACACCCGCATCCCCATAAGGAATATCCAGCGTCTCCATCGCTTTGATTGCAACCTCATAGGCCTCTGGCGCATTGATTGACGCCGCAAAGTGATCCGTCACCTCAAAGCCCACGCCCAGCCCGTATGTTTGCGCCGCCGCTTCTGCCAGTGCCCGCGCCGCTGTTTCGAGTCCCTCAAGCCCCGCGTCATGGGGGCTGCGCAAAGTCGTAAAAATCACCCCATCCCCTGGCGCAATCCCGAAAGACGGCTCCCCGATCTGCACATGCGTAAGCGTCACCAAGCGAAACGCCTCATCCAGCGCGCCACCCGTACCAAGCGCCTCAAGCTTTGGGATCAGCTCCGCAATCGCGCGCGCCGGGGAGACCCCGTCTTCTGGGTCTGCCGCATGGGCCGTCTTACCAGTCAGCTTGATTGTCAGACCAAGAGACGCGCAGTTGATCAGGCCAGGCACTGTCGAGACATAGCCAAACGGCCGGCCCGGTTCGAGATGAATGGCAAAGGCCCAATCAGCAGCGATCTCCTGATAAGCTGGATCAGCCACAACAGCCTTCGCACCGCTGCCATCCTCTTCCGCAGGCTGAAACATCAAGACAACCCGCCCCTTGGCCACAGGTTGGCGCGCCAGCACACGCCCCAAAGCGAGCAACATGGTCATATGCCCGTCGTGCCCGCAAACATGGCTCTTGCCCGCAATCTCTGAGGCATAGTCGATCTTGCTGTTTTTCTCTTCAATCGGCAATGCATCAAGCTCGGCCCGAAACAAAACCGTCGGCCCCTCAACACCACTGTCAAACACTGCAGCAACCCCGTGGCCGCCAAGCCCTGTCAGAATCTTGCTTGGCGAGAGCACTGCCAGCGCCGCCACAATCCGTCGCGCCGTCTCCACCTCTTCGCCCGATACTTCAGGAAAACGGTGCAACTCACGGCGAAACGCCGTCAGCTCCACAAGATCAAGATTTGTCAGCATCATTTCCCCCGCTCAAGCACAGCGCTCGTTCAGCACGATATGAGCTGCAACGGCCAGTGGATGCAACCCGCCCCGCGCGCAAGCCGATTGTATCAGCCAAGTTTTGGATATACCCCAGTCAGGCACCCCTCTGGAAAACAGCCTGCCAGAAAGCCCCAGATGCCTCATATCCCGCAGACAGCCGCCCTCCTCGTGCTCGCGCTCCTTGGCGCTCTGATCGCGCAAGCCACCGGCCTGCCCCTGCCTTTCCTTATCGGCTCGCTCTTGGCCACAGCCCCCGTCGCAATCTTCGCAACACACCGCTTGCCCGCAGGCTATAACTTCCCCACCAATCTCCGCCTACCCTTCATCGCCCTCATCGGAGCGGTCATCGGCGCGCAAGTCACGCTCGCGCTCCTCGCCTCCCTGCATGATCTCCTCCCCTCCCTCGCCGCCATGGTCGCCTTCGTTCTCCTCGCTCAAGGGCTGAACTACGCCATCTTCCGCGTGATCGGCGGCTACGACGCGCCCACCGCCTTCTTTTCGGGCGCCCCAGGCGGCCTCATCGAATCCATCGCCATGGGCGAAGCCACAGGTGCCCACCAGCCGACCCTCATTGCCCAGCAATTCCTACGCATCATTCTGGTAATCACTCTTGTGCCCGCCGGTCTCTCGCTCTGGCTGGGCTATCCCGTCGGCTCCGCAGGCGGGCTCAGCTTCAACACCGTCCCCGTGACTTGGCCAATGTATCCCCAAGCCGCCCTGATCCTCGCTCTCGGCCTTTTTGCAGGCCGTGCTCTGCGTCTGCCCGCATGGCAGCTCACAGGCCCTCTGATCGTCTCCGCAGGGTTCGCCCTGATGGGCCAGCCCCTTGCCTTGCCCAACTGGCTTATCCTGCTGGCCCAGCTTGTTGTCGGCGCCTCTCTCGGGATGCGCTTTGCAGGCCTTGATATGCCCACGCTGCGCCGCTGCCTCTGGCTGTCGCTGTTGTCTCTGACACTCATGTTTGCCCTTGGCGCAGCGCTCGCCGCTCTCCTTGTCGGTCCGACAGATCAGTCCTTCAAAACTCTCTTCATCACGTTTGCCCCCGGCGGCGTCAACGAAATGGCCCTCATCGCCCTCTCGCTGCAAGCCAACCCCGCCTTTGTGACCCTGCACCACATCTTTCGCATCATGCTCACAGTGCTCCTGCTCGGCTTTATCGCCAAGCGCCTCAACAAAGTTGACTAAAGCCGCAGGCTTGCGTTATTGAACAAGTGTTCATTTCACGCGCGCACACGCCAAGGAGCCCCCCATGCAACTCTCAGCCACCAAAGCCATCATCACAGGCGGAGCCTCAGGCCTCGGCGAAGCCACCGCGCGTCACTTTCGCGCGCTCGGCGCAGAGGTCACCCTGCTGGACCGTGATGCAGAGCGCGGCGAAGCTGTCGCAGCAGAGATCGGCGCACATTTTGCCCAGACCGATGTCACAGACGAAGCCAGCGTTGCCGCCGCGATTGACGCCGCCACATTCGCCATGGGCGGGCTTACCGCCGCGATCAACTGCGCGGGCATCGCGCCCCCTGCCAAAACATTGGGCCGCGACGGCCCGCACCCCCTCGCGATCTACCAAAGCGTGATTGACATCAACTTGGTTGGCTCCTTCAACGTCGCCCGCCTCGCCGCCGCCGCCATGGTCAAAGGCGCGCCCGACGCAGGCGGCGAGCGCGGCGTGATCATCAACACCGCATCCATCGCAGGCTTTGAAGGACAAAAAGGCCAAGTCGCCTACGCCTCCTCCAAAGGCGGCATCCTCGGCATGGTCCTGCCCATGGCCCGTGACCTTGCACGCGACAACATCCGCGTGATGGCCATCGCACCTGGTATCTTCGCCACGCCAATGCTCAAGGGCCTGCCCCAAGATGTGCAGGACGCCCTCGCCAAAGACGTCACCTGCCCACAGCGCTTGGGCGATCCGCTCGAATACGCCAAGCTCGCGGCCTTCATTGTCGAATCAGGTTACCTCAACGGAACCTCGATCCGCATTGACGGCGCGCTTCGGATGCAGTGAACTTTGGGGAATAGCTTCGGCTGCCCCGAAAGGACGCGAGGATGATGCGCCTCAAGATCATGTTCTCCCACATCAGCGTGGCCCTCATGGGCCTCGCCGCTCTTGCTGGCGTGGTGATCCTGATCTCCCATGCTCCACTCTGGGCGTGGTTGCTCGTCCCGCTTGGCATTCTCGCCCAAATGCTCAACGAATATAATCTGCACAGGTTTGTCTTTCACCTGCCTCCGCCCAAACGGCAATGGGCCTTCAACCTGCTCTATCAAGCGCATTACGGCCATCACGACTTCCCGACAAACCACGCTCTGTTTTTCGTCCCACCTTGGGTTGCCCTGCCCGTGCTCGGGCTCAACTTCGGGCTGGTCTGGGGCGCCGCCGCCCTCCTCGGCCTGCCCGCCGCGTTCCATATCTCCGTGGCAGTTGTTCTGGTTGGCGGCGTGGGTATGTTTCTGGCCTATGAGTGGTTTCACATGACATCTCACCTCACGATCCCCAAAACAAAAATCGAGCGTCACGTCACAACCCTGCACAACCAGCATCACTTTCGCGACTTCTCAAAATGGTTTCACGTGTCGCCGGGCGGTGAAGTCATCGACCGCATGATGCACACAGCCATCGACCGCGACGCTTTAAAATCCAAACAGCGCGCAGAGTTTATCCGCACCCTCGGCATGCGCCCCGATGACGCCCGCTTGATTGCAGCCCGTCAGACATTCGCCGCCAAATACGGCCTCTCCCAAGATGAAATCACCCGCGCCGCTGCGCTTTGATCCGCGCAAGCGGCGGCGCAAGTTTATCACCAAAGGATTTCGTGACCGCACGCCTCATTACCTAATTTTGTCTTAAGTGAGGCCCTGTTCAGGCGGTGTACGGGTTGTGCACGGGGTGTGCACGCATATCACCCCCCTAGAATCAGTCATCTCACAGTCCGTTAACCTGCCTGTTCGGCCTTTTCTTCAAGCGTTAACCACTCTTCTTCGGCCTTGGCCAAAGCGGTCTGACGCTCCACCAAAGCTTCCGTCGCTTTCTTGAATTTCACGGGTTCCTTGGTGAACAAATCAGGCTGCGCGAGAAGCTCTTCGAGCTTGCCAATCTCGGCTGTCAGCCGCTCCATAACGCTTGGAAGTTCTTTCAAACGATGCTCTTCCGTAAAGCTGAGCTTGGGCTTGGCTTTCGCCTTCTCCTGCTTCTCTTTTGCGCGTGAAGCCTTTGTATTTGGGCGGTTTTCCCAGTCATCACTGTCAGGTTTCTGGGCCTGATAGTCGCTCCAGCCGCCCGCATAAACAGTCGCCTTGCCATCGCCTTCCATCGCCACAGTGAGACTGGCCACACGGTCCAGAAAGTCGCGATCGTGGCTCACAAGCAGCACGGTTCCGTCGTAGTCATCCAAAATTTCCTGCAACAGATCCAGCGATTCGACATCCAGATCGTTGGTTGGCTCATCAAGCACCAGTAGATTGCTCTCCCGCGCCATGAGCTTGGCCAGCAAAAGCCGCGCCTTTTCCCCGCCCGAAAGTGCCTTCACAGGCCCCCGCGCCTGACCTTCTTCAAACAGAAATTCTTTAAGGTATCCAACAACATGGCGTGGCATTCCGCGTACCATGATCTGGTCGGCCTTGCCTGAGACCCGCATATCAGGATCGCCTGTGAGGCTGTCCCAAAGACTCATCTCGGGGTCAAGCTGGGCACGCGCCTGATCAAAGATCGCCGCCTCAAGATTGGTTCCCAGTTTAACAGTGCCTGCGTCGGGTTCTTCCAGCTTCATCAATAGCTTAATAGCAGTTGTCTTACCCACACCATTGGGTCCGACAAAAGCAATACGGTCCCCGCGCTGCACGGTGATGTCAAAATCTGTTAAGATCTGCTTGCCATCATAGGCTTTCGAAATCCCTACCGCTTCAATGACTTTCTTGCCCGAAACCGACCCCGAAGACAGCGCCATCCCTGCTGTGCCCTGCCGTCTGATCTGGCTTGAGCGCTCCTCGCGCAGCTCAGCAAGGGCACGTACGCGGCCTTGGTTGCGCTTCCTGCGCGCACTGATGCCTTCGACAGCCCAGCGAGCCTCGGCCTTGATCTTGCGGTCAAGCTTGTGGCGGGCTTGGTCCTCTTCGTCCCAAAGCTTGTCGCGCCAGGCTTCAAAATGTTCAAACCCTTGCTCATTGCGAAGCACTTTTCCTCTGTCAATCCAGAGTGTTGCGCGGGTAAGCTCACGCAGAAATGCGCGGTCGTGACTGATCAAAACAAAGGCCGTGCGTGTCGCCTTCAGCTCGCCTTCCAGCCAGCGGATTGCTTCAATATCAAGGTGGTTTGTCGGCTCATCGAGCAGCATCAGCTCAGGCGCTTCCGCCATCAGCTTGGCCAAGGCCGCGCGCCGTTTCTCTCCGCCGCTGGCGGTCTCAACAGGACGGTCAGGGTCAAACTTGAGGCCCTCACCAGCCCGCTCAACTCGGTAAAGCTCACCTGGCTCAAGCCCACTTGACGCATAGTCTCCAAGCGTCAAAAAGCCTGCCATATCAGGCTCTTGCTCCATATAGCCCACGCGGACACCGGGTCCAGCAACCACATCGCCCTTGTCCGTTTCAACTAGCCCCGCCATCACTTTCATGAGCGTCGATTTGCCCGAACCGTTCCGCCCGACCAAAGCGAGTCGATCGCCAGATTGTAAGGAGGCCGAAAGCCCGTCAAAGACTGGGTTTCCGCCGAATGTCAGTGAGACATCATTGAGCTGTAAAAGGGGTGCGCGTGCCATGGCAGAGCGCTATCGCTACCTGCGCGCAGCGTCAAGCGCTCTCACGCCGCAAGCGCCCGCAAAAGCCGTTTGCGCGCAGCCGGGATCGCCCTGACTTCAAGCCCCGTAAACACATGCATCGTGCCCATTTCCCTGTCGATGACGGCATGGTCGCTGACCCAGCCTCCCATTGCCAGATAGCTGCGCAACAACGGCGGCATTTGGACAATGCCACGCTTCAGATCAGCCTCTCCGTGAGGCGCCGTTCCGAAATCAAAAACGTCCCGTGCGCGCTGTCTTGGCCGCCAACACTCGGGCGCAAGATGCCGCGCCCTTAAGAGCGCAAAGCTGTCCTGATACCGCAAGCCACTCACGCCAGAAAAAGACGCACAGCCAAACAACATCTTTATGTTTTGTTCATCCACAAAGCGCGTCAAAGCTGCCCAAGCAATGCGCAAGACATCTGGCTCCGCCTCCTTTGGCTCCAGACAAAACCGCCCCATCTCAAGCATTTTGCCCTCAAAGCCCGCAAGCTGACCCAAATCATAAAACTGTGCTGAATAGCTTTGCAAAAGCGCCCGCCCTGACGGCAACGGCATTATCCTAAAGCAGCCCAAGAGCCGCCCTTCACTATTGTTGATCAGAACATGCTCACACGCTGCATCAAAAGTGTCTTCATCAATACCTGCACAGCCAAAAAAAGCCCTATGGCGCAGTGCCTTAGCCGCCAAAATGTCAGCCTCGCTCGCCGCCAGCCGCACATGATATCCGCCTCTCTCGAAGGCCTTCATCCTCAACCCTTCATCCATAAACCCACACGCGCTGGCCCAAAGCCTAGCACAAAATAGGTTTCAAGGCTGTGACAAACAGCGTGTTATTGAAGACTGTCAGATGTAAAGCGGCCGATGCTCCCCACCAGCTGACGTATGAAGGTGTTGTCATTGACCGTCTTGTCCGTCACGCGGCGAGACAAGGTCACAACATTCCCATCCTGCAGTGAGAAGCGCTCGATGTTCTCTACAATGCCCGCCTCACTGAAGCTGATGGCAAGAACTTCGCGCTCAATCTCTTTCGGGCGCATCGCGCCAAAATGTCTGACGCGGCTTTTCACGTAATAATAGCCGCTGTCGTTCAAAATCCCTGATGTCGAAGGAACCCCCACCACATCCGCCACACTCTCGCGGGAATCAACACCCACAACAATTTCGGCCAATTCACTCTCCGAAGGCACATAGCCATGGTCGCGATAGGTTGCTGCACAAGAGCTCAGCGCCATGAAAACAAGCCCAAGCAGCAAAAACGCCGCGCTCTGCTTTATCGGGTGGGTAATTGCTTTCATCTCTGCCCTCTTGTATCGGCTGTTGCGGCCTTGCCTTCCGATTACTAAGGAAAGGCCCCCGATTCAAGGAGCGGCGCGATGACCCAAGACTTTAATGACATAACAACGATACCCGTTTCGCGCCTTTCGGCAAACCAAAGCTACAGCTTTTCGCTGAAACTTTCTGACGAGGCACGCACTGAAATGGCCAAAACGCTTGATCTGCTCGCTCTCAAAAAGCCGAGCCTGATCGGCACACTCAAGCCTCATGGCGCTGATGATTGGCTGCTTAAAGCCCGTCTGGGCGCAACAGTACAGCAAGCCTGCGTCATCACCCTCGCCCCCGTCAGTGCCCGCATAGAAGAGAGCGTCGAGCGTCTTTTCGTACGTATCATGCCTAGCTTCGACGATCTTGAAGAAGATGCCGAGGTCGAAATGCCCGAAGATGACCGCGCCGAGCCGCTTGAAAACACAATCAATCTGGCGGATGTCTTTCGCGAAGCCTTGTCTCTTGCCCTGCCGCCTTATCCCCGTGCAGAGGGCGCAAGCCTTGAAAGCGCAGTTTTCACAGAGGAAGGCAAAGCAGCCCTTACAGACGAGGATACCAAGCCGTTTGCAGGCCTCGCAGCCCTTAAAGCCAAGCTTCAAGACCCCGAAACCTAGGTTGAAATTCGGGGTTGCAACTCATGCGATTCCAGCTATTTTCGCGCGCTCTTACGAATTTAGGGTTGGACAGGCTCACAGCTTTTGCATAAGAGCAGTCTGAACCCGTACACACAGGGCTTCGCCCTTCTGAAACTGGGCTCTTTTGCCCCTAGATAATTGAGGTTGCGACATGGCTGTCCAACAGAACAAAGTATCCAAATCACGTCGCAACAACCGTCGCGCGCACGATAGCCTCACGGCTGCAAATCCTAACGAGTGCCAAAACTGCGGCGAACTTAAGCGTCCACACCACGTGTGCCCCGATTGTGGCCACTACGCAGATCGCGAAGTGATTGCCGTGGCGGACGAAGTCGAGATCGACGAAGACGCGGCATAAGCCGAGCCTTTTCGCATGAGCCAGACAATCACGCCCAAGCCTGCACCTTCAAACCCGCAGGCGGAGCGCGTTGTCATATCGGTTGATGCCATGGGAAGTGATAAAGGGCCAGCGGCGATTGTCGCTGGCTGTTCACATTCCGCCAAGAAAAACAAAGACATTTTCTTTCTCCTACACGGGCGCAAGTCCGAGCTGGAGCCCCTTGTCGCACGCAAAAAGAACTTGCGCGGCCGTTGCACCATCGTTGATGCCGAAGGCATTGTTTCGATGGAGGACAAGCCGTCTCAAGTCATGCGTTCAGGCAAAAGTACCTCTATGTGGTCCGCGCTTGAAAGCGTGCGCAACAAAGAGGCGACAGTCTGTGTCTCTTGCGGCAACACGGGTGCGCTTATGGCGCTCTCGGTCATTCGCCTGCGCAAAATACCGGGTGTCTATCGCCCGGCAATAGCTGTGCTCTGGCCCTCGCGCAATCCGCAGGGCTTTAATGTTATGCTTGATGCCGGCGCCGACATCCGCGCCGATGAGCGTGATTTGCTACAATACGCCTTGATGGGCGCATCCTATGCACGCAACGGGCTTCACCTCGCGCGCCCACGCGTGGGATTGCTTAATGTCGGAACAGAAGAGTTCAAAGGCCGCGCCGAAATTCAGGCCGCCAATGAACTGATCGCCGAAAATGCTGACGCAGCCAATTTCGAATATGTCGGCTTCGTCGAGGGCAGCGATCTACCCGGAACAAAATGCGATGTCATCGTGACAGACGGTTTCACTGGCAATATCGCGCTAAAAACGGGCGAAGGCACTGCCAGCCTGATCCGTGACCTGCTGCGCGAAGCCTTCAACTATACGCCGCTGTCGCGTCTCGCCGCCCTGCTCGCCTTTACCTCGCTAAAGCGCCTCAGCAGTCGCATTGATCCGCGAAAAGTCAACGGTGGCATTTTTCTTGGCCTTAACGGCACAGTTGTCAAATCTCATGGCTCTGCTGATGCGACAGGCGTTTCAGCCGCAGTGAAGCTCGCTTTCCAGCTGGCGCAATCAGGCTTCAACGAAAAACTTGCCGCCCGTATTTCGGCCGCCACGATGCTGGCCTCCGAAGCAGGGACAGAGCACATAAAAAACTCCGAAGAAGAGGCCAACTCATGACAAAACGTGCCGTCGTCGTTGGCTATGGCCACTATTTGCCAGAGCGGATCGTGGAAAACGCCGAATTCGAATCTTCGCTCGACACCACAGACGAGTGGATTCGCACGCGGTCAGGAATCGAACGCCGTCATTTCGCCGCCGAAGGACAGCATACCTCTGATCTTGCGGCCGAAGCCGCAAAAGCCGCCCTCGAACAAGCGGGTCTAACGGCTGGCGACATCGACGCAATCGTCGTTGCCACGTCCACGCCTGATCTAACCTTTCCTTCTGTTGCGACGATGGTGCAGCAAAAGATCGGCATGGAGCGTGGCTTTGGCTTTGATGTTCAAGCCGTCTGCGCAGGATTCGTCTTTGCCCTCACAACAGCAAACGGGTTGATCCTTTCAGGCCAAGCCGAACGCGTACTTGTCATCGGCGCCGAAACCTTCAGCCGCATCATGGACTGGACAGATCGCGGAACCTGCGTTCTCTTCGGCGATGGCGCGGGTGCACTCATCCTTGAAGCCCAAGAGTGCGCAGGCACAACCGCTGATCGCGGCATCCTTTCTGCAGACCTCAACTCTGATGGTCGCTACAAAGACATGCTGTTTGTTGATGGCGGCGTCTCCTCGACAGGCACGTCTGGAAAATTGCGCATGCAGGGCAACGCCCTCTTCCGCCAAGCCGTTGAAAAGCTGGCCTCAACAGCCGATGCGGCCCTTCACAAAGCGGGGCTCACGCACAGTGATGTCGACTGGATTGTGCCCCATCAGGCCAATATCCGTATCATCCAAGGCACGGCCAAAAAGCTCGGTGTTCCAATGGAGCGTGTCGTGCTCACAGTGCAGGACCACGGCAACACCTCTGCCGCCTCGATCCCGCTTGCACTCTCTGTCGGGGCCGCAACAGGCAAGATCAAAACAGGCGATCTCGTCCTCACCGAAGCCATCGGCGGCGGTCTGGCGTGGGGCGCAGTCGCAATCCGTTGGTAAAAACGCCAGGAATGCGTCTCATTTATTGCTGAAAAGCTGCACGCCAAGCCATTGATATTGACTCGGAATCTCTCTCAGGCCTATGCTTGGCCAAACGGGGGAATAGTTATGAGCGAAAAAACACTTACACGTATGGATCTGAGCGAAGCAGTCTTTCGCGAAGTCGGCCTGTCACGCAATGACAGCGCGCAGCTTGTCGAAAGTGTGCTCCAGCATGTCTCCGACGCGCTGGTCACAGGAGAGCAAGTCAAAATTTCCTCCTTCGGAACCTTCTCGGTCCGCCAAAAAACGGCCCGCGTCGGTCGCAACCCGAAGACTGGCGAGGAAGTTCCAATTAACCCCCGCCGCGTTCTGACCTTCCGCCCCTCGCACCTCATGAAAGACAGGGTCGCCGCAGGCAATAAGCGCTAGGAGCGTCTCACAGCATGGCAAAATCAGCCGAAGCATTCCGCACCATAAGCGAAGTGGCCGAATGGCTTGACTTGCCGACCCATGTTTTGAGGTTCTGGGAAAGCAAATTCACACAAGTCAAACCTGTGAAACGCGCAGGCGGACGCAGATATTATCGCCCCAATGATATGGTGTTGCTCGGCGGCATTAAAAAGCTGCTCCATGACGATGGCATGACCATCAAAGGCGCACAAAAAATGCTTCGTGATCATGGCGTTAAACATATCTCAAGTCTCTCACAGCCCCTCGACGGTGAGCTTGCAGATGCGGTGAGTGATACCAATGCGATCGACATGGCCGTGGACGCGCCGAACGAGCCCAAGCCCGAAGCCGACATCGTGCCCTTCACACACCGCAAAAGCAGCGACGAGCCCGAGGCCACAGAGGCCCAAACACCAGAAGACACATTCGCCAAGGCGCCACCGCAAGACGCATCGCCTGAGGCCGCAGCGCCCCAAGCTGCCCCCGAAACCACCGAGGCAGACGCAAAAGCAGATCCAGAAGAGCCAGAACAGACAGAGACAGATAACACATCTGGCCTCAAGACACAGCCATCGGCTCTCCCGTCCTTTCTGCAAGCCGCCAAAGAACCCTCAGAAGACGGCCAGGCCTCTCCCCCCTCGTCTCTGTCTATCACGCTACCTGATGATCCAAGCGACACCGAGCTTGATGTCAGCGCAGGCCTTCTCAGCCGTATTGCCGCCTTTAAAGCCAGCCCTGATAGCGAAACGCGCCACGCTCTGGAGCAAGCCCGCAACGCACTCAAAGCGCGCGCCTCCTAAGCCTGTAAGGCTCTGAGACACGAGGCCCAAATTACACAGAGATTTGCCCTTGCCCTCTGGCTCAAAACCGCTAATAAGCAGCCTTAGTCGGGCTATAGCGCAGCCTGGTAGCGCGTCCGTCTGGGGGACGGAAGGTCGCAGGTTCGAGTCCTGCTAGCCCGACCATTTCACCTTTTCCCCAGATTTTTGAGCGAGCTACCAGCAAAACAGTCACCAAACTGTTTCCGGATCTGCCCCACAATCAGCATGCTAATTTCTTGCCAAACCCGTTGCTTACACTATGTCTAAATTTAGGGATGTTTGCATGCAGCCTCGGGCTTTCCTGACTGCATTTTAAAAGTAACGCTCGGGCTTTGCACTCCGAGCATGGAGTGTGCGCCTGTGCCGATAGAAACCAACCAGTATTTTTTCGGAAACTCGCTTGTCAACTTTTCCGAAGGGGGCAGCCAAACCAACCTGCCCTATTGGCTCAACCAGCTCACTCTGGAAGCCGGAGGAACTTACAACGTCAATGGCGGCTTCGGCTTTCTGCGCCAGTTTGCCGACCGCCTTGAGCCCGCCAACGAATGGGGCTTCCAAGGCATTACAGGCCAGTGGGATGATGACTCAGAGCGCTTTGCAGATCAGGCGTTCAGCCAAGTGATCATAACACCAGGCAACTTTATCCAAGACCTCGCGCCCACAGACAACTATCCCGACGGCAATATCAGCCCCGTCGGCGCAACCGAGTCGATCCTTGCCACAGTGCTCACAGATCAACCCAATGCGCAGATCTTTATCTACCAAGGCTGGAGCGATCTCGCGGCCTTCAGCGAGACCTTCCCACCCAGCGAAAGCAGCATCGAGCGTTATTACGATTACAATCAAGAAGACTATCATACTTGGTTTATTGACTATGTTGACACGCTCAACGCCAGCACGCCTGACGCCAATATCACGCTCATTCCCGTCGCTCCTGTGCTCGCTTCCCTTCTAGAAGATGGCGGCCCGTTGGCGGCCATCAATACCACCGATCTTTTCACAGACAGTGCCCCGCACGGCACAGAGACAACTTATTTTCTCGCCAGCCTGATCACTTATCAGGCCACCAATGGCGAACCCGCTCCTGCAAGTTTCGACTTGCCCGCCAATATCCACCCGCTCGTCGTCGAAAATTATACAGAGCTGCTCGATTACATCGAAGTTCAAACCACAAACTACATTGATATGGTCGTTTCCACGCCAGAACTTGGGCCAGAAACACCTGCTGAGGAAACACCCGAAGAAGAAACGCCAGAAGAGCCGATTGTCGCGCCTGAGGCCGCCCCGACACCCGACGTCGCGCCAGAGCCTGCCCCGCTGCCAGCGCCCGAGTCCGAAGTCGTCTCTCCCTCAGAACCCGAGCTTGCCCCCGAAGACACACCTCAGCCCGAGACCCCTCAGGAAGCTGAGCGGGCGCCAGCACTAGAGCAGCCGCCTGTATCTGACACAAATCTTGAGCCTCCAGCCGAAACTGAGACTGAAACCGAGACCGAGACCGAGACCGAGACCGAGACCGAGACGTGGCGCGGTCAAGAGCTTGAGCAAGGCGTTACAGTTGCCGATATGATGGCTGCCGAAGCCCTCTATTGCACGCCAGAGCAAATTGCCGAGGCCGAAGCCTTCTATGCTGTCGAACAAAGCGCTGACCTCGGCTTCCCGACTGTCCCGATGAGCACATTTTATGCCCAAGAAAGTTCCTATAACGACAGTGAAGAAGACGAAAGCGCGCCACTCTCCGCAAGCCTCAAGACCATTGTGACTGATATTCTATAATGCCAAAGGTCTAACGGGCGACAAAACTTGAGCAATCAGACGGCAGGGATGCATTTTTCCCTGCCTCTCAGCCAAAAACTTGATAAAAGCTGCGCAACCTTGCCCGTGAAAGGACACAGCATGACAGGCGTTCTGGCCAGCCAGCAGCTTTACGAGATGATCGCCCGTGGCGAAATCTCCGCTCAAGACGACTATGCCGAAGGCCAAATCCAGCCGGCTAGCCTCGATCTGCGTCTCGGAGCGCGCGCCTATCGTGTGCGCGCCTCATTTCTCGCGGGTGCAGGCCGTACAGTTGCCGAGCGCTTGTCCGAGTTCGAGATGCACCAGATCGATCTCAGCCAAGGCGCTGTTCTGGAAAAAGGCTGCGTCTATGTCGTCGAGCTACAAGAAAGCCTCGCTCTCCCTGAAGGCATCCAAGCGGTCGCCAATGCAAAAAGCTCCACGGGCCGCCTTGACTTGCTCACCCGTACAATCACAGACGGCGGCGAAGAATTTGACCGCATTCCAGCAGGCTATTCAGGCCCGCTCTATGCCGAGATTTGCCCGCGCTCCTTCTCTGTTCTCGTGCGCCCCGGTATGCGCCTCAACCAGATTCGCTTCCGCGATGGCCAAGCGACACTGAGCGACGCTGATCTGCGCGCCCTTCACGCAGAGATCCCGCTGGTTGATGGCAGCACCCCCATGATCAGTGAGGGGCTCGGCTTTTCCGTTGATCTGCGCCCCGAAGGCAGCACCCTCGTGGGCTATCGCGCCAAGCCTCACACTGGTGTGATTGATCTGGACAAACTCGGGCACTACGCCCCCGCCGACTTCTGGGAGGAGGTCCGCAGCGATACAGGCCAGATCATCCTTGATCCAGGCGCATTCTATATCCTCGTAAGCAATGAAGCCGTCTGCATCCCACCAGATTGCGCTGCCGAAATGGCACCCTATCTAGCGATGGTCGGTGAGTTCCGCGTGCATTACGCAGGCTTTTTTGATCCGGGCTTTGGCTATGCCGCAGCAGGCGGCGCGGGCTCGCGCGGTGTGCTCGAAGTGCGCTGCCACGAAAGCCCCTTTGTGCTAGAGCACGGCCAGATCGTTGGCCGCTTGGTCTATGAAAAAATGTCACAAACGCCCAAAGAGCTCTATGGCGAACGGATCGCCTCAAACTATCAAGGCCAAGGCCTCAAGCTCTCCAAGCACTTCAAATCTTAAAAACGGCCTGCGCGCCGCGCCATACGGGAGGCTTTGTTCAAGCCCTTGGTCGCGGCACTTGCGCCCTTGCCGCCGCCTGCGCGTTTCAGCCCTGCGCTCATAACTTTGCGCATCACCATGCGCAGAACCATATTAATCAGCCTATTCGCATTCATATCCGCCTCCTTTACCTGCTCAATCCGCAATATAAGCAGCCATTGTGCGCAAAATAAGGCATCCCCTCAGTCCTCAAAGAGCTCGCTCTGCCCCTCTTGCACTTCTTCGATCAAGTCCGCGTCGCCCTCGCCCAAAGTCGGCATATGGCTCGGTGGCAGACGGCTCTCCAAAAGCCCCGAGGCGCGAAGTTCTTTCAGTCCGGGAAGATCACGGGCCGATTCCAGCCCGAAATGGTCCAAAAAGTCCTGCGTCACAACAAAAGTCACAGGCCGCCCTGGCGTCATCTTGCGCCGCCCGAAGCGGATCCATTCCATCTCCAAAAGCTGGTCCACAGTGCCACGGCTCACGCTCACACCCCGAATTTCCTCGATTTCGGCGCGCGTGACAGGCTGGTGATAGGCCACAATCGCCAATGTCTCGATGGCCGCGCGGCTCAGTTTGCGTGTTTCAACCGTTTCTTTTTGCATCAGAAACGAAAGATCTGGTGCGGTGCGCATCGCCCAGGCATCGCCCACTTTGACAACCCGTACACCGCGCCCTTCATATCGCTTGCGCAAATAGACAAGCGCCTCAGCGGCGTCACTCCCGTGCGGCATGCGCGCATTAAGTTCCGCCACAGTCACCGTCTCGCTGGAGGCAAACAAGATCGCCTCAACCATACGTTCCTGCTCGGCAATAGGGGGCGCCTCAAAGAGGCTTTCCTCTTTTTCTTCAATATGTTCCATGTCTTCATTCATGTTCAATCACGGCTTTCATTTCTGCGGCGCAGCTCTATTGGCGCAAATGTATCAGACTGGCGCAGCTCCACGCGCCCTTCCTTGGCAAGCTCCAGAGAAGCCGCAAAAGTCGAGGCCGTGGCCGAGCGGATCCGCGCGCGGTCCTTGTCCCAGCCTTCGGGAATATAACTCGAAATATCAGTCCAATTGCCCGCATAGCCGATCAGACCGCGCATCCGCTCCAACGCGTTCTCAAGCGTAAACACAGAGTCGCGATCCATAACAAACGGGCGAAACTCGTCGCGCGTGCGCAGTCGCGAATAGCCCTGCATCAGATCAAGCAGCGTGGCGGTGTATGTCACCTTCTTCACCCGCGTCACATCTTCGGGGAGACCACGCGCAAAAAAATCGCGCCCCAAACGGTCCCGCCCCATAAGCCGCGCCGCCACGTCGCGCATCGCCTGCAAGCGCTCAAGCTGAAAGGCCAGATGCGCAGCAAGTTCCTCGCCGCTCGGCCCGTCCTCAGACGGATCAGGCGGCAGCAGCAAACGCGACTTCAAAAAGGCAAGCCAAGCCGCCATCACAAGATAATCCGCCGCAAGCTCAATGCGCAGAGACTTGGCCTTTTCGACAAAGGCCAGATATTGTCGCGCCAGTTCAAGAATGCTGATTTTGGTCAGATCGACTTTCTGTGTGCGCCCAAGCGTCAACAGAACATCAAGCGGCCCCTCAAAGCCGCTCACATCCACAATCAGCGCCTCCGCAGTTATACGGTCGGCGACACTTAGTTTTGTCTGATCTTCTTCAAAGTCATCAGCTGTCATACACGCGCCCATTCAAAAGCGCTTCAAGCTCGGCTTCTATGGCCGAAATGTCAATATCGCCCGGCTTTTGACGCAGAGCAAGCGCCCGCTCGGCCCGTTCTTGCGCCGCATCACTCATCTCGCCAGCGGCCTCTGCCACAGTGCGACGCTCTTCCAAAGTGCCATTACAATGCAAGATAACATCACAGCCCGCCAGAAGTGCCGCGCGGCTCAAATCGCCCAGATCACCGTTAAGCGCCTTCATGGAGATATCATCGGTCATGATCAGCCCGTCAAAGCCAAGATCACGGCGGATCAGCTCCATCACAGACGCGCTCAGCGTTGCAGGACGCTCGTCAATCTGCGGATACAGTATATGCGCCGTCATCCCCATGGGGCAGTCTTTCAGCGCAGCAAAAGGCGCACCGTCCGTCGCAATCAGCTCCTCACGGCCAATATCGACGCTCGGCAGCTCAAAATGACTGTCCGCCACAGCGCGTCCATGGCCTGGGATATGCTTGGCCACAGGCAAAACACCGCCATCAAGCATACCACGGGAGGCTGCCGCACCAATCTCGGCAATCGCTGCGATATCAGTACCATAGCAGCGGTTTTTCAAGAAAGGATGCGTCTCGGGAAAGGCAATGTCGAGCATCGGCGCGCAGTTGCTGTCGATCCCGCAGCGTTTCAGCTCATGCGCAATCAGCCTAAAGCGCAGATAAAAGCTGCGCGCAGCGTTTTCGCCTGCAAGCTCGGCCTGCTCCAATGGCGGCAGCCACTCTCGCCAGAGAGGGGCGCGCAAGCGCTGCACACGCCCACCCTCTTGGTCAATGGTAATGGGTGCCTCGCGCCCCACAGCATCCCGCAGCTGGTCACAGAGCCGCGCCACCTGTGCCTCGGTCCCGATATTGCGCGCAAAAAGGATAAACCCGAAAGGGTTCACATCACGAAAAAACGCCCGCTCCTCCCGCGTAAGCTGATGCCCGTCCGCATCAAGGATGCTTGCGCCAAAACGGCTCATTTGCTCACCACAGGAATACAATCGGCGCGCTCGGCCACAAGCGCCGCACAAAAGCGGCGTGAGTCTGAAAGGTCTGCAAAGCCCATGGCGCGCAGGCGGTAAAACACACGCCCACCACTTTCAGCCCGCTGGATCACACGCTCTTTGCCGTCCATATATTCGCCAAATTTGGTTCCAAGCCGCTCCCACTCGCGCCCCGCCACTTCAGCGCTGTCAAAGGCGCCAAGCTGCACAAGCCGTGTGCCCACAGGGATACTCCCCGCCTCGTTTGTCAATGCCGCCATAACGGCAGCCTCTGTCGCCGCAGGCGCAACTGCCTTAAAGGCCGCCGGGCGCAGTTTGGGGCGCAAAGACGTGCTCACAAGAGACGCTTTGACAGGCTCCGCCACCGCATTATTCTCAACAGCCGCCACCTCAGGCACAGCCTCAATGACAGCCGTCACAGGCTCTGCTGGTACAACCACGGCCACAGGTGTTACCGTCTCGGCTTGTGTTTCCTGAGCGGCCAAAGGCGCAACCCCATCTGCAAGCGCCTCTGCCAGCGCACGGATCGAGGCCATCTGAGGCGTCAAAGGTTCAACGTCACTTTCGTCAAGAGACACACCCGCCTCGCTGCGCACCACAGGGCGAGGCGCAACAATCCCTGCCAAGGGCTGGTCTTCTTCTGTCAGATCCACGGGCTTGGGCGCAAGAACAAGCCGCTCTGCGGGCTTCTCAGCGCCGCCTTTAGCCATAACCTCATTCACAGACAGCCCCTGATGCGCAGCCAACTGCCCACCCGGCTTCTCAGGCGCCATGCGCATCGGCTCATTCGACGCCGCCCGCACAACGGGCACGCCGCTCACATCGCGCGACACAACTTTATACCCCCAAATGCCAATCCCGACCATCAAGCCAAGCGAAACAACTGCGCCCGCATAATTCGTAAGTGTACCAAGAGAATAAGCTGCGGAACTGCTCTGCCGCGCTCCGCTATAAGGGAGTTCTGCCATCGAATGCCTCGTTTTTTATGCGCAAATCTATGCTGCGCTTGTCACTGCTCTTTGCGTTGGCCTCACTCTTCAGGTGATTTCATCCAGCGCCTTTGTTCCGACAATAGCGAATCCGCTGCAAAACACAACTTCGCAGGCATCAATAACACTTGGGCAAATGGCTTTTTCGCCACGGTCCTGAGCTGCGGCCCCAGCATCAAGGAGCGAATGCGCCACCTCGCACAAATAGAGCGCCAAACGCTGCGGCGCGCCCAGATCATGCGCAAGCTCCAGCACCCGCGCATACCCCGCCACCAAAAGAGCCAGACGGCGCGTCGCAGCGTCCCAAACTTCAACAGGTTCAGCGCCCCTCAATGAAGACAGTTTTGAAGCTGCATAATGCAGCAAAAACGCTGGGTTTGCCCGCTCAGGCTTCGCATAGGCCCGCTCTGTCAGGTCAAGCGCGCGCTCCGCACGGTGGCACAGCACATAAAGCCGCGCCAGCTCCGCTTGCGCGCCCTCAAGGCTCGGTATGTCCGCCGCGGCCAAAGCGGTGCTGCGCAAGCACGCTCTGTCACCCAATGCCGCCTCATAAAGTCCCGCGCGAAACCCGCCGCCAATCCCCGCAAAGAGTGTGACCTCTTCACAAGTTTCAGATGCCGCCCAAATATCTGAGAACGTCGCCAAAAGGCCCCGCCACTCCTGTTTTGTCGCCGCGCCATAGGCGGCGTCTGGACCGATCAATGGCAAAAGCCGCGCCTCTGCCCCCTCAGACGCAGCCGAGGGTGCGCATATCTCGGCCTCAAGCCCAAGGGCGCCCGCCACAGCCTGCGCGGCCTCGCCCGTCCAGCGTTGCCGCATATCCTCAGGCGCATCCAAGCAAATCGCGAGCCGCCCCTGGCGTGGCTTGGGCAAAAGCCCCGCCTTCCCAAGACCAGCTGCGATAAAGTCCTGCTCAAGCCTCAGATTGACAAACCCTGCGCCCGCCAAAGACGCGCTGGTTATGCCCTTAACGCCTCCCAAAGCCTGCGCCAGATCTGCGCCAAGCCCGCGCGGCGACACATCAAGCCGCTTTGCCATCACCAACGCAGCATTGATCGAAACATCACCGTGCAGAGCATCTTTGGCCGCCACACAGTCAAACCCGCGAAAGAAATCCGCCTCTCGGCCCGTTATCTCGGCCAAAGCCTCCACAACACAGGCATCTAATTGCTCATAAAGCCCCATACGTGACATAAATGCACTCTGCCCCTTATTCTGACTGGCCTTTCGTCCCCGCGCGGTATATCGGCCCTCAACGAACAACCCAAGGACATATCATGGACCTGCGCAATATCGCCATCATCGCCCACGTTGACCACGGCAAAACAACCCTCGTGGACGAACTTCTGAAACAGTCCGGCGCGTTTCGGGCCAATCAGGACGTGGCCGAGCGCGCCATGGACAGCAACGACATCGAGCGCGAGCGCGGCATCACAATTTTCGCCAAACCAACTTCTGTCGAATGGAAAGGCAAACGCATCAACATCGTTGATACGCCTGGCCACGCCGACTTTGGCGGCGAAGTAGAACGCATCCTGTCGATGGTTGACGGGGTTGTCCTGCTCGTCGACGCCGCAGAAGGCCCCATGCCACAAACCAAGTTTGTGACATCAAAGGCTCTTGCCCTTGGCCTGCGCCCTATCGTTGTTCTCAATAAAGTTGACAAAACCGACGCCGAGCCTGATCGCGCGCTTGACGAATGCTTTGATCTCTTCGCTTCGCTCGATGCCGATGATGATCAGCTCGACTTCCCGCATATGTATGCGTCTGGCCGTTCTGGCTGGGCCGATCACGAGCTTGACGGCCCGCGCAAAGACCTTTCGGCTTTGTTTGACCTGATCGTCAATCACGTGCCCGCTCCCAAGCAGGTTGCGCGCCAAAACGAAGACTTCAGCATGTTGGCCACAACCCTCGGCGCAGACGCCTTCGTTGGTCGCGTTCTGACAGGCCGCGTCGAAAGCGGACGCCTCAAAGTGGGCGCAACCGTTCAGGCGCTCTCGCGCGTTGGTCAAAAGATTGAGCAATTCCGCGTGACCAAAATTCAGGCCTTCCGTGGCCTCGCCCAGCAAGACATCGAAGAAGCCCTCGCAGGCGACATCGTATCAATCTCAGGCATGTCCAAAGCCACAGTGGCCGACACAATCTGCGCGCTCGCCGTTGATACGGCCCTGCCCGCACAGCCGATTGATCCGCCCACAATCACAGTCACCTTCGGCATCAACGACAGCCCGCTGGCTGGCCGTGAAGGTAAAAAAGTGCAGAGCCGCGTCATCCGTGACCGCCTGATGAAAGAAGCCGAAAGCAACGTTGCCATCAAAGTCACCGACACACCTGGCGGCGAAGCCTTTGAAGTCGCTGGTCGTGGCGAACTGCAGATGGGTGTTCTGATTGAAAACATGCGTCGCGAAGGCTTTGAGCTTGGGATCTCCCGCCCCAAAGTGCTTCTGCGCGAAGAAGACGGCAAAACACTTGAGCCCATCGAAGAAGCCACAATTGACGTGGATGACGAATACTCAGGCGTCGTGATCGAAAAGCTGACAGGCGCGCGCAAAGGCGAGCTGGTCGAAATGCGCCCAGCCGGCGCAGGCAAGACCCGCATCATCGCCAATGTCCCCTCACGTGGCCTCATCGGTTATCACGGTGAATTCCTCACAGACACCCGCGGCACAGGCGTTCTGAACCGCGTGTTCCACGGCTGGGCGCCCCACAAAGGCCCAATGCCAGGCCGCCGCGCTGGCGTTCTGATTTCCATGGAAGATGGCGAGGCCGTGGCCTATGCTCTCTGGAACCTTGAAGACCGTGGCAAAATGTTCATCGGCGCACAAACCAAGATCTACCAAGGTATGATCATCGGTGAGCACAGCCGCGAGAACGATCTGGAAGTGAACCCGCTCAAAGGCAAAAAGCTCACAAACGTGCGCGCATCAGGCACAGACGAAGCCGTTCGACTGACAACGCCGATCACCCTGAGCCTTGAAGAAGCGATTGCTTACATCAACGATGACGAACTCGTTGAAGTTACGCCAAGCTCGATCCGCATGCGCAAGCGTCACCTTGACCCGCATGAGCGCAAACGCGAGTCAAAAAAGCTCTGATATAAAAAAGCCCCGCTCAAACGAGCGGGGCTTTTTCGTTCTGGCAACTCCGCTGTTTTACTGCGGCGGCTCTATCAAGATACGCCCCGTCACCGTGAGCGCGCCATCTTGAAGCTCGGCCACAATAATCTCGCCTGACTTTGGGAAAACACCTGTCAGCGCCGTAATGTTGACCTGATGTGTCACCAGCAGCACGCGCCCTTCGCGCGCGGACAGTGCCGCAAGCGTCGCACCCGTCTGACCAACACGGTCACCTTGGCCCCAAAAGAACGAGTTCAACGATGGCAGCGCCTCAACGGCCCCCATCTCAATCAAAGCGGCCGTTTCGCGGCAACGGCACCATTGGCTTGTGAAGACCTCGTCAAATTCTACGCCGCGCAACCGCATCTCTGCACCAATCGCGCGCGCCTGAGCCCGCCCCCGCGCATCAAGATTGCGCTGCGTCTCACAGTCCTCAAGGACAAATTGTGCAGGATCGCCGCCGCCCGGCGCTAGCGCATGGCGCATAATCGCAATCGCCCCGTCCCGCTCCAGTGCGGCCCAACCATCTGCCAAAGCAGGCAGAGGCAAAACCAACAAAAACAGCCACAAGACACAACGCATCACAGCTCTCCTCACCTGTTCAAGGCAAGGATGGCGTTATTCACTGACTTCAACAACCATCAATTCGCGCTCTGAGGCGCCTTTTGCATGGGTCAATGCCTCTTGATAGGCATCCGAATTGTAGCACTCAACAGCCGCTTCAAGCGTCGGAAAACGCGCCACAACATTGCGTGGACGCTCCTTGCCCTCAAGCTGCACAAAGCGCGCGCCACGGGCGATAAACTCGCCCCCATGCGCCGCAATGGCAGGTCCAGCAAGCTCCGCATACTTCGCGTAGGGCTCGGGGTTCGTGACAGTGACATGTGCAATCCAAAGTGCTGGCATTTTTACGCCTCCAAAACTGATTTCGCCGCAGCAATCGCTGCCTCGGCATTGCTGACATCCGCACCACCGCCCTGCGCCATATCAGGACGGCCGCCGCCACCCTTGCCGCCAAGCTCGGGCACAGCTGCCTTCACAAGATCCACAGCTGAAAGACGGTCGGTCAAATCAGAGGTGACGCCTGCCGCCACAGCGGCCTTACCGCCCGTATCTGCAATCAAAAGCACAGCACCAGAGCCAATCTGGCCCTTATGCGCATCAATCAACGCAGGCAAATCCTTACCCGAGACGCCAGAAAGCACTTGAGCTATGAGCTTTATACCATTGATCTCAATCGCTTCTGCGCCACCGTCGTTCGCGCCACCCGCCATCGCCAACTCGCGGCGCAACTGCGCCACTTCATTGGTCAGCGCCTTGCGCTCATCCATCAGCGCTTTCACCCGTGCAGGCACATCAGCGGCAGGCGCTTTCAGCTCAAGCGCAAGTTCCGCCACGCGGGCATCCTGCGCACTCAAATAGTCAAACGCGGCCTTGCCCGTGAGCGCTTCAATTCGGCGCACACCCGCACTCGATGCTGAATCCCCGAGCACCACAAACAAGCCAATATCGCCTGTCTGGCGCACATGCGTGCCACCACATAGCTCAATCGAATAGGTGTGCCCGTCGCTGCCCTTGCCTGAGCCACTCTCATGGCCCATCGAGACAACGCGCACTTCGTCACCATATTTTTCGCCAAAGAGCGCCTGCGCGCCAAGCTCACGTGCCTCATCAGGCGTCATCACCCGCGTCACAACGGGCGCATTCTGACGGATATAAGCGTTTACATCTGCCTCAACCTGCTTGATCTGGCCCAGTTCCAAAGCCTTTGAGTGACTAAAGTCAAAGCGCAGCCGATCATCCGAATTGAGCGAGCCGCGCTGTGCCACATGGTCACCAAGCGCCGAACGCAACGCCTCATGCAAAAGGTGCGTCGCGGAGTGATTGGCACGGATCGCACTGCGGCGCCCATGTTCTACCTCAAGCGAGACCGTGTCACCGACAGACAAACCGCCCTCGCCCGCAACAATCATATGACCAAATATTTTGCCGTCCGCGTGCTTGCGCGTGTCGCTCACACGGTTCACATGCTCCATATTTTCTAAACGGCGCATCAAGCCGCTGTCGCCAACCTGCCCGCCCGATTCCGCATAAAACGGCGTCTGGTTGAGCACAGCCCAGCCCTCTTGCCCTTCGGCAAGCGTGTTCACGCGCGCGCCATCCGCCACCAACGCAAGAACCTGCCCTTCGGCCACTTCCGTGTCATAGCCAAGAAATTCGGTCACGCCTGCATCATCGGCGATATCAAACCAGACAGTCGCATCCGCTGCATCACCCGAACCGGACCACGCAGCGCGCGCCTTTGCTTTTTGCTCAGCCATAGCGGCCTCAAAGCCTGATACATCAACCTCGCGGCCCTTCTCACGCAACGCATCCTGCGTCAGATCAAGCGGAAAACCAAAGGTGTCATAGAGTTTAAACGCAGCCGCTCCCGAAAGCGCAACGCCCTCGCCCAGCCCCTCAACCTCATCGTCCAAAAGCTTCAATCCGCGCTCAAGCGTCTGCTTAAAGCGCGTTTCTTCAAGCAAAAACGTCTCTTCAATCAGCGCCTGTGCGTGATTCAGCTCGCCATATGCTCCGCCCATCTGGCGGACAAGCGAGGGCACCAGCTGATGCATCACAGGGTCTTTCGCCCCCAAAAGATGAGCATGACGCATCGCACGGCGCATAATGCGGCGCAAAACATAGCCGCGTCCGTCATTTGACGGCATAACACCATCCGCAATCAGAAACGCAGTCGAGCGCAAATGGTCTGCAATCACGCGGTGATGCACATTCTGTGCGCCATAAGGATCAACGCCGGTAGCGTGAGCAGACGCTTCGATCAGTGCTTTGAACAAATCGGTATCGTAATTGTCATGGCTGCCCTGAAGCAGCGCGCCAATGCGCTCAAGTCCCATGCCCGTATCAATCGACTGCATGTCGAGATTGCGCATAGAGCCGTCCTCAAACTGCTCGTTCTGCATGAAAACAACGTTCCAGATCTCGATAAAGCGGTCGCCGTCTTCTTCTGGACTGCCGGGAGGGCCACCCCAAATATGCTCACCGTGGTCATAAAAAATCTCGGTGCAAGGCCCGCATGGCCCCGTTGGACCCATCTGCCAATAGTTGTCTGACGTCGCAATTCGAATAATGCGCTCCTCAGGAACGCCCATCTTCTTCCAAATCGTAAAAGCCTCGTCATCAGTATGATACACCGTCACGGTCAGCTTGTTCTTGTCGATCCCGAAGTCTTTGGTGATCAGCTCCCACGCATAGGTGATCGCCTCTTCCTTGAAGTAATTGCCAAAGCTGAAGTTGCCGAGCATCTCAAAAAACGTGTGGTGACGCGCCGTGTAGCCAACATTGTCCAGATCGTTGTGCTTGCCGCCCGCGCGCACACATTTCTGCGCTGTCGTCGCGCGGTTGTAGTCACGCGTCTCAACCCCCGTAAACAAGTTCTTGAACTGCACCATGCCAGAGTTGACGAACATAAGCGTCGGGTCATTGCGCGGCACAAGCGGGCTTGAGGCGACAACTTCATGACCTTGCTTTGCAAAGTAATTCAAAAAGGTAGAGCGGATTTCGTTCAGGCTTGGCATGTGATGTTCCGACGTAATGAGATCCGTCACGGTTTAGCCGCCATACCCGCTCATGTCCACATGACAAAAAGCGCCAGAGCAGCCTCCTGCTCCGGCGCATATATCTCTTCCGGCGTCTCGCTTACGCTTCGAGAATATCCTCGTCATCACTCGGCTTTGAAGACGCCATCGCAGGCTTCTCGTCGTCAAAGTCGAGCCCATGCGCAGCACGGATCTTGTCTTCGATGTCATAAGCGATATGCGGGTTGTCTTTCAGGAACTGACGCGAGTTTTCACGGCCTTGGCCGATACGCTCGTCGCCATAGCTAAACCAAGCGCCCGATTTCTGGACAATCCCGAGATTCACCCCCAAATCGAGCAACTCACCCGTCTTGGAAATTCCCTCACCATACATGATGTCAAATTCCACCTGCTTAAAGGGCGGCGCCACCTTGTTCTTAACAACTTTAACACGCGTCTGGTTGCCCACAACTTCGTCACGGTCCTTGATCGAGCCAATCCGGCGAATGTCCAAGCGCACAGAGCTATAAAACTTGAGCGCATTACCGCCTGTGGTCGTCTCAGGGCTGCCAAACATCACGCCGATTTTCATACGAATCTGGTTGATGAAAATCACCATGCAGTTAGACCGCGAAATCGAGCCCGTCAGCTTACGCATCGCTTTGCTCATCAAGCGGGCATGCACACCAACGCTGGAATCGCCCATCTCGCCTTCAAGTTCTGATTTCGGCGTCAAAGCCGCAACCGAATCAACAACGACAAGGCTCACCGCGCCAGAGCGCACAAGCGTGTCGATAATTTCAAGCGCCTGCTCGCCCGTGTCAGGCTGTGAAATCAGAAGCTCATCCAGATCAACACCAAGCTTTTTCGCGTATTGCGGATCCAGTGCATGCTCCGCATCCACAAATGCCGCTACACCGCCCTTTTTCTGCTCTTCAGCCACACAATGCAGTGTCAGTGTGGTCTTGCCCGAGCTTTCAGGGCCATAAATCTCAACGATCCGCCCTTTGGGCAGACCCCCGATGCCAAGCGCAATATCCAGCCCGATAGACCCTGTCGATGTCGACTCGATCTGCTGAATTGCGTTTTCACTCCCCATTTTCATGATGGAGCCTTTACCGAACTGCCGTTCGATCTGTGCCAAAGCGCTGTCTAGCGCCTTTTGCTTGTCTGCGTCGCGCTTGTTTTTCATGTCTAAAAGGTCTGCCGTTGCCATTGTTATGCTTCCTTATTTCACACCCCGCCCAAGGCGGCAATCACTGCGAATGTTCTGCTTGTGTTCTTTATGTGATCAAAAAGAGAACATTACAACACAAATTTTACATTCCTGACTGTTCCTGAAAGAAGTTAAAGAGTAGTTTACAAGGATGCCCAAGCCATTGGAGGTTGGATGCTGATCTTTTCAAAAGCCAAGTTGGTTCTGTTTTCGGTTCCCAAAACAGGCACCACCGCAATAGAGACAGCCCTCGCGCCCCATGCCGCCATCGCCCTAATTGATCCGCCTGAGCTCAAACACGCACCTGTGTATCGCTACAATCGCTTCTTGCGCCCGATGGTTGAGAAATTTATCGGCGACGAGGTCGAGACACTCGCCGTCATACGCGAGCCCGTCAGCTGGCTTGGCAGCTGGTATCGCTATCGTCAGCGCCCCTTCCTGTCAGGCCGCCCCGTCTCAACGGAAGGGCTGAGCTTTGATCAGTTCGTCGAGGCCTACCTTGCAGAAACACGCCCCGCCTATGCCAATGTCGGCGCGCAATCAAAATTCGTGGAGCCTCGCCCCAACGGAACCGCAATTACGCGCTTTTTCAAATATGAAGAGCTACAGGACTGCGTTGCGTATCTTGAGGCGCGACTTGAGCTCGACATTACGCTGCCTCAGGTAAATGTTTCCCCCAAACAGGATCTGGAGCTGTCACCCACGCTCGAAGCGCGGCTGCGCACGGCCTGCGCTGCAGACTTCCAGCTCTGGAACTCTATTCCTTCATAGGCTCAGGCTGCGCCACGGCTTTTTGGACAACCTCTGCAAGTTCAGCCAAAGAAAAAGGCTTCTGCAAAAAGGACGAGTTCAAAATCTCAAGGCCATTGTCGCTGAACACATCCTCAGCATACCCCGATACAAAGACCACGCTGAGATCGCTTCTCACCTCGCGCGCCTGCGCAACCCACTCGGGCCCCTTCAGCCCTGGCATAATGACATCGGTCACTAAGACATCAATATGCAGGTTCGGGTCGCGCACCAAGTCAAGAGCCTCCTCCCCGCTTCCCGCTTCCAGCACAGTAAAGCCCTTGAGCTTTAGCGCGCGCGATGCGAAGGCGCGCACAGGCGCTTCATCTTCGACCAGAAGAACAACCGAGCTGGGCAGCTCCTCGCTCTCCATGACTGGCGCCTTTACATTTAACGTCTCTTCGATCTCGACAACTGGCTGCGTCGGCAGGATGAAGGTAAAGGAACTGCCTTTACCAACAACACTATCCGCAAAGATAAACCCGCCTGTTTGCTTCACAATCCCGTAGGCTGTGGAAAGCCCAAGCCCCGTGCCCTCGCCGGTACGCTTTGTTGTGAAAAACGGCTCAAAAATCTTTTGCAGCTTATCCCTTGGAATCCCGGTTCCCTGATCAATCACCTTGATCGACACATAAGACCCAGGCGGAACTTCGGCTCGGTCGCGCTTGAGCGGTTTGACCAAGTCGAGCGCCTCTGTACGGATTTTGAC
>Ga0209652_1000144_pt1 | contig 58581 bp, 57 predicted proteins | sample SaaInl74LU_5_DNA_FD_184641 | JGI IMG/M metagenome (GOLD analysis project Ga0209652, IMG submission 184641) | Marine microbial communities from expanding oxygen minimum zones in the Saanich Inlet - ESP_74LU_5_DNA (SPAdes) (version 2) | ecosystem: Environmental > Aquatic > Marine > Intertidal zone...
TCATGAACCGATTTTCCTGCGTCTTCCTCGAGGTGCGCACGCAGAATTCTGACTGAAAAAGTCGAACCGTCTTCGAGCGGCACATCGAAGATGCCTTCTTTGACAATAGGCTCGAAGAATTGCGATATTTGGTAGCCCTTTGGTAGGTCTGGGTAGAAATAGTTCTTGCGATCGAACCGCGATACTTTGCCAATTTCAGCGCCGATACCCAGTCCGAAAACAATAGCCAGCGTGACGGCTTCGTGATTCAGCACGGGTAACGTGCCAGGAAGCGCCATATCGAGTGGATTTGTGTGCGTATTCACCTCGGCGCCAAACTGCGTGGAAGAGGACGAAAAGATTTTTGAATGTGTCGCAAGCTGCAGGTGCACCTCCAGCCCCATCACCATTTCCCAATGCATCAGCGAACGGCCTCTAGTGTCGGTCTGCGGGTGTGCCAGTCGGTGCGGCTCTGAAACTGGTGCGCCACGTTCAAAAGTTGAGCCTCTCCGAAACGTTGGCCAATCAGCTGTAGGCCGACGGGCAGACCGTTGACCAGCCCTGCAGGCAAGCTGATTGCGGGTAACCCGGCTAAATTTGCGCCAATGGTAAATACATCTTCCATGTACATGTCGGTGATCGATTTACTGGTGTCGTTGAGAGCGAATGCCGTATTCGGTGCAGCGGGTCCTGCAATGACGTCCACCTCATTCAAAACGCTGTCATATTCTTGTGTGATCAGGCGCCTGACTTGCTGTGCTTTCATAAAGTACTGATCGTATGAAGCGGCCGATAGGGTAAAAGTACCAACGAGTATCCGGCGCTTTACTTCAGCGCCAAAACCCTCTGTCCGAGACCTAAAATAGAGATCTTGAAGGTCGCTTGGCGCCTCACAACGATAGCCGTAGCGCACCCCGTCGTAGCGAGAGAGATTTGCTGACGCCTCAGCAGGCGCAATCACGTAATACGTTGATACGGCTAAATCCGTGGAGGGTAAAGAAACCTCTTTGACAGTGGCGCCTGCGCGCTCTAGCTCACGGACTGCAGTATCGATTGCGGTTGCGACCTCTGTGTTGAGGTGGCTCGAAAAGAACTCTTTTGGAACGCCAATACGAAGACCCGTGATCGGGTGATCTAAGGTTTGATGGTAGTTCGGCACCGGGGTGTTATCGCAGGTGGAGTCGAGCGGGTCATGTCCTGCCATGGCATTGAGTACCAGGGCACAATCTTGTGCTGAATGTGCCATAGGCCCAGCTTGGTCCATGGATGATGCGAAGGCGATCATACCGTACCGAGAAACGCGGCCGTACGTCGGCTTCAAACCGGTGATTCCGCAGAGGGCAGCGGGTTGTCTGATCGATCCGCCCGTATCGGTGCCGGTCGCAAAGGGAACCATTCCAGACGCAACGGCCACTGCTGACCCACCGGATGAGCCGCCGGGGACTCGCGTCACATCCCAGGGGTTCTTGCACGCACCAAACACGCTGGTTTCGTTCGACGAGCCCATCGCAAACTCATCCATGTTGCACTTACCCAGATTGATCATTCCAGCGTCTTTGAGCTTCTGGACTACAGTCGCGTCGTAGGGTGGAACAAAATCAGCGAGCATTTTAGAGCCGCAAGTGGTGCGCATCCCTTGGGTGCAAAAAATATCTTTGTGCAACATGGGTATGCCAAGGAGCGGAGAGTGCTCCCCCTTCGCTCGTTTTGCATCGGCCTGATCCGCATTGGCAAGAGCTTGATCTGCTTCAAGACAAACAACTGCATTGAGTTCCGGGTTAAGGGTATCGATTCTTGCCACGGCCTGTTCAACAAGCTGTCGACTCGATACCTCACCGTTTTTTAACTCTTGGCTGAGGGTGGCAATTGACTTGAACGCGGGGGGCATCAGTCGATCACCCTCGGTACTAAGAAGTAATTTTCTGCCTTGGACGGCGCATTCTTCATGAGTTCCTCACGCCCCACTAACGTTGCCACGCTGTCGGTTCGAAGAGGCTGATTGGCTGTACACGGATTGACCATCGGCGCAAGGCCATTGGTGTCGACAGATTGAAGGGCATCAAACAGCGCAAGCGTCTGATTGAATTCGGCGGTGACGTTTTCGATGTCGTGTTCTGAGATCGTAAGACGCGCTAGCGCAGCGACGTCTTTCACGGTTGATGCCTGAGTCACAGTAAATACCTGCTTGGTGCGTTTAAGGGCCGCAAACTAACACACTTCCAGCTTGCTCAAAAACTATCGCATTGTTACATTTCATTTAGTAGGACGCTGTCTTGGCTAGGGTCAAGCTTACGGGGGTAACACCTTGGCGTGTGAGACGAGGGTGGCTCGTTATCAGCGACAGTGACCGTTTATCTATCCACGGGCTAAAAACATGTTTAAACGCTTACGAGGGATGTTCTCAACCGATCTATCGATCGACCTCGGGACAGCAAATACTCTGATCTACGTCAAAGACAGGGGCATCATTTTAGATGAGCCGTCGGTTGTGGCGATCAGGGTGCATAACGGACAAAAATCAATTGAAGCGGTCGGTACTGAAGCCAAGCGAATGCTCGGAAGAACGCCCGGAAATATTACTGCAATTAGGCCGCTGAAAGATGGGGTTATCGCAGACTTTCAGGTGACTGAGAAAATGCTGCAGCATTTTATTCTCAAGGTGCATGATACTCACTCGGGGTGGCTGCGGCCCAGTCCGCGGGTTCTAATTTGCGTGCCGTGTTTGTCGACGCAGGTTGAGCGAGAGGCTATACGTCGGTCTGCGGAGGGCGCGGGTGCGCGAGACGTCCGACTGATCGAAGAACCCATGGCGGCTGCCATCGGTGCGGGATTAAAGGTCGAAGAGGCCGTCGGTTGCATGGTGGTGGATATTGGCGGCGGTACGACGGAAATTGCACTTATTTCACTCAGTGGCGTGGTTTACCGTGACTCGATCCGTGTGGGTGGTGATCGATTTGATGAGGCCATTGTGGCGCACGTCCGTCGCCGCTTTGGATGTTTAATCGGCGACTCGACTGCTGAGCGCATCAAACAAGAGGTCGGCTGCGTTTGGGTCAGTAGTGAGCAGCGAGAAATCGATGTTCGCGGACGTCATCTTGCTGAAGGTGTGCCACGAACGTTCACCTTAGGCAGTGCTGACGTGATGACGGCGCTCGAGGAGCCCGTTGACGCGATCATCCGAGCTGTCCGCATGGCGCTCGAGCAGTCACCTCCTGAGTTAGCCGCCGATATTGCTGAGAATGGCATTGTGTTGACGGGTGGGGGAGCATTGCTGCGCGATCTAGACGCACGTATTGCTGAAGAGACCGGTTTGCCTGTTGTGATTGCGGAAGACCCTCTGACCTGCGTTGTTCGAGGCGGCGGCATGGCCCTTGAGTTGATGGACTCCTATTCACTGGATCTCATGTCGACCGAGTAAGTTTCTGGGTTCGATACGGAACGAGGAACACGACATCAGCACACTTTTTTCGAAGCCTCGACTCCTGACTATTCGACTGCTTATTGCAGTGGCGTTGGGTTGGGTGTTGGTGGCGTTTATGCGCGAGTCACCATTAACGGGACACGTTGAGGGGGTCGGCGCTGACATTACTGAGGCCTCGTTTGTTGTCATTGATGTTCCAAAGCGTTTGTTTGGAACGGTGGCGGCGTACCTCGAAAGTCGCGCAACGATGCGTCGAAAAATTGTGGAACTGCAGGATCGGAACTTGATCTTGAGTGCGCGCGCTCAACGCATGGAAGCGCTGATGGCAGAAAATATGCGCTATAAGGCGCTTCTCAATTCTGCTGTCGCCGAGGACACGACGATGACCGTGGCGAGAATCGTGGCCGTGTCTCCCGACGTCAATCGACACCTTTTAACGCTAAATCGTGGGGACGCTGATGGCGTCATGATTGGGGACCCCGTGCTCAACGCTGATGGTGTAATGGGTCAAGTGACTCAGGTGGGGCGATCGGCGAGTCGAGCGCTCTTAGTGACCGACGTTCAACATGGACTTCCGGTGCTTAATAATCGGACAGGGCAGCGTGCGATTGCTGAGGGTGTAGGGAGACTTGATCGGCTTGTGATCCGCAACTTGGCCAGTACTTCCGATGTGACATCCAGCGATCTTTGGGTCACTTCCGGGCTTGGTGAGCGCTTCCCTGCGGGTTACCCGGTGGGCATCACCGTTGAAACCGCCACATCTGCTGATGCGGCATATTTGTCAGTGTCTTTGGCGCCAACCGCGGCCTTGGACGTGGAGAGTTATGTATTGATTCTCACGTCCGCCGATGCGTCCTGAAAGGCGACGATTGCTATGAGGGATCAAAGCAATATTTGGCCGTCACTGCTGGCGTCGATTGTGATCGCCACGCTTTTTTTTCAGGCCGCAAACTCGGTGGACTTACGCGTTTTTACGCCGCGGTTGTTAGAGCTCTGTGTGTGTTACTGGATTTTGTCATCACCGTCCAACGTGGGTGTTTTTTTCGCCTTTACCGTGGGGTTGCTGATCAGTCTGGTTGAGGGGTCTTTCCTTGGTAGCGCATCGATCGGACTCTCGATTGTCGGATTTGTACTGCTCAACAATATTTTCACCATCCGACAACTTGATTGGGTCTCACAAACGGCAGTTATCTCTCTACTGCTCGGTATTTCTTTGGCCCTTCATAGAGTGATTTTATCCACTTTAGGTGTTCCCTCCGATGGTCTTAACTACCTGATTTCGGTCTTTGTGTCCTCGGCTCTCTGGCGACCGTTTAATGCGATGATGGATGCAACGCGGTTTCGTTTGAGTCAGCTGTTGTGAGTTTAGTTCTAGCCAGCGCGAGTCCAAGACGGCGCGAGTTACTCACCTTATTAACCACTGACTTTGTGTGTCGCCCTGCGGATATTGACGAGTCGAGTGAGTCCGATGAACCGCCTGAGACCTACGTGAGGCGCATGGCCCGAGAAAAGGCGCTGCGCGTTTGGCGGCCGGGTCAAACGGTTCTGAGCGCTGACACCGCTGTCGTGCTGAAAAACCAGATTTTGCATAAACCAACGTCTTATGACGACGCTCGGGGAATGTTAGAGACATTAAGTGGTCAAACACACGAGGTAATGACATCGGTAGTACTGATGTGTGACGCATTAGTGAGAACACAGATGGTAAAAACGAGCGTCCAGTTTGGTGAGCTTGAGCCAACTATCATCGATTATTATTTGACCACGAACGAGCCTTGGGACAAAGCAGGAGCGTATGGGATTCAGGGTTTTGCAGGTTGTTTTGTGACACGACTGGACGGCAGCTACAGCGGTGTTGTCGGGCTTCCTTTGCGCGAGACAGGCGCTTTATTAAGGGCGGTAGGACTGGGTCATGGCGCTCACGGATCCCATGTTTGAGAGGATCTATGGATTCGTCGGGGGCATCCTTTGGCGGGCTGTTCTTTGGACGCTTATTCTTACAGCGGTTGCGGTCAGTTTACTGACGGCGGTTCTTCCACTTCTCCCTTCGGTCAATACGTCACTCGCTGCGGAGATCCAATCAAGAACTGGTTTTGAGGCTGAGATACTAGAGATCGGCGGCGAGATGGAAGGATTTCGCCCTCGACTGACGTTGATCGGTGTCAGTATTGCTGATGGCGAAAAAGGGCAAGAGGTCATATTTCAAGCCGGACGTTTGCAAGTCACCCTAAACCCATGGCGCTCTTTATTGCAGCGGCAGTGGATTCTTTCAGAGGTGCGTGCGAGCGACGTTTTTATCCCCGCTCGATTAGATAATACGACCAGCGGTATTGTTGTCCCCATTGACCCGAGTGTGTTTGCCACCGAAATAGAGCGATTAGCGCTTAACAACATGAGAGTGTCACTGCTACGTGAGGATTCTGAGGCGGAAGCTGCACTCGATCTTGTCGTTGAGGTGGACTTGCGACGCTCGGGAAGTACCCGAGAAATTCAACTACGCGCGCGTGGTGACGGTGGACTCTCACTGAGTATGACCGGCATCGGGGTCGGCAATCCGCTTGATTTGAGTCAATTTTCGGGCGAGCTCAACGGACGGCTTGCGGCAAAGGATGTGGGGCCCGTCAGTGCGTTTTTGGGCTTGAGTGTTACGGGGAGCAGCGACCTCTTTTTTTGGACCGAGGCTCAAGGAGGCGAGGCTCAAACGACATTTCAAGCATCGGGTGAGGCGCTGGTATCGATAGCCAAGCGAGGGTCAAATCCCGTCGCATTCTCGCTAGAGGGGCTTGTCACCTCGAGTCCTCAGACACATTGGCTCAATATTGTTCAAAGCTCGATTGAGCTCAATGCAACTCGACTTGAATTCTCAGACCTTCATTTAGGACTTAGAAACAACGAATGGGAAGTGATCGTTAACGATGTGGATTTGGCGACTACTTCAGCGCTAGCAATCGACTCAGGATTGGTGCCCGAAAAGTTCATTTCGCCGCTAGAAAACGCCGAGCCAACGGGACGTTTAGGCGCGCTTAGTGTTATCGGGTCATTCGACAAGGCGTTGGACCTTCGCGTGTCAGCGACTTTTGAGAATATTCAAGCGCGGGCACATGGTGCGGTACCGGGCGTCCAAGGGCTAACGGGCACCCTCGCACTCAATAGTGGTATCGGCCGCCTTGAGATTGACAGCGACGATTTCACTCTTGCGATCCCCTCGCAGTTCACGTCACCGCTCCAACTGGGACGCGTCACAGGTTTGGCCGACTTTGTGTTTACAAGCAATGCGTTAAGCATTACCTCGGGGCGTGTGGTGGCGGATGCTGATGATTTTAAGGCGTCGGCTTTGATTACGGGATACGTGCCGATCGCATCAACGACGGACGAGGGCGCCCGACTCAATGTCGTACTCGGCTCGGATGCGGCGTCGACACAGCGTGTGCTTGAGTTTACGCCCAAGACGATTGATAAGGACGCTTATCAATGGATGCAATCGTCCTTGGGTACGGGCGAGGCTAGGCGTGTTGGCTTTGTACTGCGCGGCGGAATCAGGAAGCGTGACGCGCCGCTTCGATCAATTCAGATGTCGGCTGAGGCAGATTTGGATGCTGTCATCATGCGCCCCGAGTTGCCACTGGCGGAGCGCGTGCTGGGCCATGTGAGTATTGATAACGCGTTGGTGACGTGCGACATCGATTCGGCAACGGTCGGTTCGCTCGCGGTTTCGAGTGGTCTTGTGCAGGTTGGTAAGGTTTTAGAGACGCGGCTGTTAACGGCCCATGCCACTATCGAGGGTGATTTGCCCAAGGCGGTGAATCACGTGGCAGCGCTTCCCTACCTTCCGACCCGAGTGAGTCAGGTGTTATCAGACTTAACCACATCAGGCGGGGTGTTGGGCCAGTTAGTGCTCTCTGTGCCGATCAAGGGGGCACGACGTGTCCCTGATGTGTCGACGAGGGTCTTGATTCGTGATGCCTCGTTAGTTTTCGCAGGTCTGCCGATTGAACTTAATCAACTTGCGGGAGAATTTGTCTATGAGTACCCGACAGGAATTACCGAAGGCGCTATTGATGGTGTTTTTCTAGGACGTCCACTGACCCTTGACCTTAACGCCGCGAATAATAATTTAGGTTCTGGGCAAACTAATTTGTCTATGAAAACACAGGTGTTACTGGGGGCCGCTGAGATTAGCAGCCTAGTGGGGCGAAGCCTTCCGGACGAGCTGCTGCTTGGAGAGACCGCTGTCGATATTGCTTTTCAAGCGGGTGACGGTGTTGCGGTACAGATTACCTCTGATCTTGAGGGGCTCGCGATCGGATTACCCGAACCGTTCGCCAAAGTGGCCCAAGACCTATCCTCGATGAACGTGGACCTTGCTATATCGGAGTCATTGAGTGCCACGATCAATTATGCAGATGTTCTGGCGGCGAGCGTGTCTCGTGACGCCGAGCAAGCCTGGCGTGCCGCGGTGAGCATAGGGTCGGACCATGAACCTTGGCTTACTCCAAATAGTGCTGCAGGTACTGTCGATATATCCGGTCATCTGGTTGAGATTGATGCGTTGGCGTGGTCACAGCTCGCCGGCGAGTTGTCGGGGTCTGCAGGCTTTGCTGCTGCGCCAAGGGTTGTTTGGCGAGATGTATCTACCGACGCATTCCGTTTTGGAGATACTGCACTTGGTGCGTTTCGGTCTTCAGGTCTTTACCACGATAAGAATGCAGCATTTCAAGTGATTAGCGACTATTTTGCGGCGAACATAAACTTTGACGCGCGTGCGCCACTACTCAATGCGCAATTCGATCGACTGAACCTCAGCGCACTCCCTAAGATTGATGCCGGCCGTTTGATGAGTGGCGAATCGGAGGCTGTAGGTGATGCGTGGCCAATGACGACAGTCAGTATCGCCTCGCTTATTCTTAATGAAAAAGACCTAGGAAATTTGTCATTTGATGTCCAAAGTGGCGATCAAAAAGTACGCCTGTTTGGGTTTGAAGGCATGGTGGACGGCGTCAACTTTGAGTCGGGTACCGAGATTATTTGGGATCAGATTGCAGCCAGCACGCGAACATCGATCGATCTAACACTGGCGGATGCGACCAATGCATTAACACTGCTCGATGCGAAGTCCGTCGTGGATTTTTCTGCGGGCACCATTAAAGGAGAGCTGGGTTGGGATGGCTCACCCAATAATTGGACGCCGAGTAAGCTCTTTGGAGACGTTGAGCTTCAGCTCTCATCGGGTTCATTTTTACCGGTACCTTCACAGGCAACCGACCCCTTACGATTTATCGGCGTGTTTAATCTGGCAGGGTTGGTTCAGCGCGCGAATGTCAATCAACTGTTTGACCCAGGTCTGACCTTTGATCGTGCTCGCGGTGATTTTGCGCTCAAAAAAGGCGAGGTTAGGGTCAACGAATTCTCTATTCGCAACGGGGGTGGCAGTCTCACACTGGGGGGCGATTTTTCGATGCAGACAGAGGAAATTGACGCCGAACTGGTTGTGACTCTCCCCCTTGTGGACAACATCCCGTGGGTCGCAGCCTTGGCGGGAGGACTCCCAATTGCGGCGGGAGCTTACCTAGCCAGTAAAGTGTTTGAAGATCAGATGACTCGGCTATCGAGCGGGGTTTATTCCGTGAGCGGTCCGATCAGCTCACCGGCGGTAAAATTCATGCGCGTGTTTGACGCCAGTCTCTCAACAAATAAGGCGCAGAAAACCGCGACCGATCAGTCGGTGGAGGGCTCGTCCGAGAGCGACCGCAGATAACGAAATAGACTTCGTGCTGATACGGGAGGCAACTGCTTGTCGCGCTCCGCAATAGCACTTCGCGTCAGCTGCCGAATCATTTGTCTGTCGGCATTAGGCCAGATTGAGAGCACATCAGCGAGGGCTTCATCGCCTCTGAGTAAGAGCGTATCGCGAGCACCCTCAATCACGTGTTCGCGGGCTTTTGCTTGTCGTGATGTCTCATGGAGCTCGTCTAGGGCTTGTTCAATAGCCCCTGCCTCTGTGTCGCGCATAAGTTTCCCAATGAACTGCATTTGGCGACGTTTGCCGCTGTGGTGAGAAATACGTTGCGCGAGCTCAACAGCCTCAATCAGCCGTGGATTATCGATATTGAGCTTCGCCAGCTGTGCTGCCGATAATGACACTAATTGCTCACCGAGAACTTGAAGCGCGTGCATTTGCCGTTTTCGAGCGCTCTTACTTTCCGGTACAAACTCGTCGTCATCCATTAGGTCTTCGCTTTTAGCTAGGGTTCAGTTATAGAAGTAGGCAGCCACGCCGAGAAAGGCAAAAAATCCTACGACGTCGGTGATGGTCGTTAATACCACACCGCCGGCTAACGCTGGATCGATACGAAGTCGATCTAAAATAAGCGGCAGTGATGCGCCCGCAATACCTGCAGTAATCAGATTAATGACGATTGCAAATGCGATGATGAGTCCCAGTGTTGTGTCGTCGAACCAATACGCTGCAATGACTGCGATCACGAACGCCCAAATAAGTCCGTTGATGATCGACACTAAAATCTCTCGACGGACAAGCCAAATCTCTGTTCGATCATTGATCTGGCCCATCGCCATTGCGCGAATGAGCACCGTCAGGCTCTGTGTTCCAGCAATGCCGCCCATGGAGGCTACAATCGGCATCAATACGGCCAGCGCGACGACTTTTTCAATTGTATCTTGGTAAAAGGCAATTACTGAGGCCGCTAAAATGGCAGTGGCGAGATTAATCGCTAACCAAACGGCGCGCTGAGGTGCTGTCGCAAGTACGGTGGTAAAGACGTCTCCGTCTCCGAGGCCCGCCATCACCGCTAGGCTGTGATCGGCCTGTTCGCGGATAACATCGACAACATCATCAATTGTGATTCGTCCCAATAGCTTGCCTTGGGGATCAACGACGGGGGCCGAGATCCAATCATTTCGCTCAAATCGCCGCGCGACCTCGTCAGCCGACGTCATCGCGTCTAAAGGTTCGCGCTCGGTCTTCATCATTTCTCGCACCGACACATGGGGGTCGGATACGAGCAGCGTCCTCACTGGCAACAGTCCCACATACTTATGATCGCGATTCACCACGATTAGGCTGTCTGTATTTTCGGGCAGTCGCGTGTGGCGCCTTAAGTAGCGGAGCACCACGTCCATGGAAAGATCCGCTCGAATCGTCAGCGTATCGGTACTCATAAGGCCTCCGGCGACGTCGTCCGGATAGCCAAGGACCGTTTCGAAGCGGTCTCGATCGTCATCAGTTAACGACTCCAGAATCTTGTCGGTGTCGGCTTGGGGTAGTTCATGGAGTATGTCGGCAACGTCGTCGTCGTCGAGTTGCGAAATGATTTCTGCCACGGCTTCTGGTTGAAGCTCTGCCAGGAAGGTATTCCGAATATCGTCGGGTAACTCGTTGAGGACGTCAGCCTCTTGCTCATGATCCAGAAGGGTCCAGAGCTCGTCTCGAGTCGATGGTGGCGAGGAGCTGATGAGGTGTGCAATGTCGCCTGGGGATACATCGGCGAGGACTGCGGCGACATCAGAGGCTGTACCAGAGCGCAATGCGTCTGTGACTCGAGTCACCGCAAGGCTCGCCTGTGCACTCATATCAACCATGGTTCATCCCTCCACTCGCGCGCGAAGGTTATCACTGCACGCGCCACTATGCCGAACTCGCCCATGCGAACAAATACCATCGGATACTGTGCTAGGACAGGGGCATGTCTCTATGACTTACGGTCACAGCGGGAAATTGGTCCGCTAAAGCGCTGCCGATTCGCTCGGTCATGTAGACCGAGCGATGCTTGCCGCCTGTACAGCCGATTGCAATCGTGAGGTACGCTCGTTGACTTCCCTTGTACAGAGGGATCCATCGACCCAGCATGGCAATGAGATCGTCCGCCACGTCGTGAGTCTCGGTATGGGCTTCGAGAAAGGCTTTTACTTCGGACGCTTGCCCGGTAAAGGGACGCAGCTCTGGCTCCCAGTGCGGATTGGGAAGCATGCGCATGTCGAGCACAAGGTCCGCGTCTACCGGCGCACCTTTTTTGAACCCAAAAGACTGCACCTGAATCGCCATTGTATTCGCGGCAGCTGCTCCAATGCGTGCGGTCACGACTTCCCGTTGCTGATACGGGGACATTTCACTGGTGTCGATTATGAGATCAGCAGCAGCGACAAGTGGCTCGAGAACGACACGTTCGAGTGCAATGGCATCCGCTAATGATCTCCCGCTGACGCTCAATGGATGTCGGCGTCGCGTTTCATTAAACCGTTTGCCGAGTGCTTGCGCCGTTGCATCAAAAAATATGAGCTGGAGTTCTAGCCCCTCGCGCAGCACTCGGAGGTAGTCCCTAAAATCAGTGACTCCAGCATCCTCGGTACGTATGTCAATGCAGATCGCCAGACCTTGATGCGTTTGATGGGACTGCTTGGAGAAGTGCTCGATGAGAAAGCTCACCAGAGCAATGGGAAGGTTATCGACACAGTAATAACCCAGATCCTCGAGGTGATTGAGTGCCGAACTCTTCCCTGAGCCAGAACTTCCACTGACGATGACGACGCGCATGAGTTATCGCACCACTCTAAATGGTTCGCGATAGCTCAGTGTCTGTGCAGGGAGCATCACGATTCAGAGAGTAGTGATTGCTCGAGCTCAGGCTCAGACTTTTTATGACTGCGCTGCTTACGCTTGTGTTCAGTGACCTGTCGATTCAGCTTGTCAATGACGGAGTCAATGGCGGGGTACATTCCGGAATGCGTGTCTGATGCGAAAAAGTCAGCGCCTGCCAAATGAAGATTTGCCTCCGCTTTGTGCACGGCTCGCTCGACGACTAAGACAAATTCAATGTGATCGATGCTGTCGCAGTGACGTTCTAAACGTTGCATTTTCTTGGAGATACGCTCCCTCAGTCCGTCGGTTACGTCTACGTGATGTCCACTAATGGTTAATCGCATGGTCTCTCTCCTGTTCTTTTTACATGTCTAAATATATCGCTTTCTCTCGTTAGAGGGTCCGATGTTCATTTGCTCTCGATACTTGGCAATTGTGCGGCGAGCAACAACGACCCCTTCGTCTGCCAATAACGTGCACAGTTTGGCGTCGCTCAATGGCTTTTGTGGATTTTCCTGAGCAACAATGCGCTTGATCAATGCTTTGATGGCGGTCGATGAACACTCACCGCCTTCAGTGGTTGCGACATGGCTTGAGAAGAAATATTTCAACTCGTAGATCCCACGCGGTGTGTGCATGTATTTACGAGTTGTTGCTCGTGACACGGTCGACTCGTGTAGATCGACCTCGCCTGCAATATCCGCGAGTATGAGCGGGCGCATTGCTTCATCACCATGATCCAAAAAGGCTCGCTGGTGCTGCACAATGGAGGAAGCGACTTTTAATAGTGTCTCATTGCGGCTGAGTAGGCTTTTAATAAACCACTTAGCCTCCTGCATGCTCGCTCGACCGTAGTCTTTGTCCGTGTTTGAGCCTGCGCTTAAAAGTTCTGCATAGTGGTCGTTTATTCGAAGTTTGGGGGCAACATCAGGATTGAGCTCGACTCGCCATCGACCGTCGACACGCTTAACAAACACATCCGGAACGATGTACTCGGTCACCTCACTTTCCACCGATGATCCAGGCGTTGGGTTGAGCGAGCGAATCAGCGAGAGTGCACCCACAATGTCATCCGGTGTCGTTCGCATGCGCCGCGCTAAATTTTTGGGGTCTGCAATAGGAATTTGTTCTATGTGTCGACTCACCAGTAAGCCTGCTGTTTCCCGATGAGGCGTCTCCACAGCCATTTGCCTGAGCTGGATGAGAAGACACTCGCGCAAATCGGCGGCAAAAACGCCTGTCGGTTCAAAGTGCTGAAGTCTGTGCAAAACAGCCATGATCTCGTCGAGCTCTAAATCATCGCTGGCAAGGCCTAGATGAATTTGCTCCGGTGTCTGGGTCAATCGACCGTCAACGTCAACAGCGTCGATAAAGGCTAATGCGATGGTGTGATCAGCGGCGGAAAAGCGGGTAAGGTTGAGTTGCCACAAAAGATGCGATTGCAATGTTTCAGGCAGTGAATCGCGCTCGGCGAAATTCATGTCGCTGTCGCCCATGGATTGACTCGGCGACGAGGGGGCCGCAGAGGGCATGACATCCTCCCAAGCCGCATCCACTTGCAGCTCGGTGCCCGAGATTTCTTCACTGACGGTTTCGGAGAAATCCACACTTTCTTTTAACGCGCTATCGACTTGATCAACCAGCGTGTCCTCCTCATCTAAGAGGGGGTTGCTCTCGAGTGTCTCAGTGATGGTTTGCTGGAGGTCTAGGGTACTGAGTTGAAGAAGCTTGATAGCCTGCTGTAGCTGAGGCGTCAGCGTAAGTTGTTGTCCAAGCTTTAACTGCAGCGCTTGCTTCATAACTCTCGTAAAGCACCTAATGGAGGGCCAGTTTAGCGCTTTAGATTCCGCTAAGGCAAACAGGTTGGCAAAGATTTTGCTTGACCGGTGAGCGTTTAGAGACGGAAATCTTTGCCCAGATAAACGTTCCGTACTTTCGTATTGTCTAAAATACTTTGCGCATCCCCATCCGCGATAACCTGACCTTCGCTGACAATGTAGGCACGCTCGCAAATATCAAGCGTCTCTCTTACGTTATGGTCGGTGATGAGCACGCCTAGACCGCGTTCTTTAAGATGGTTGATGATGGCTTTAATGTCCGAAATGGAAATGGGATCAACGCCTGCAAAGGGTTCATCAAGTAATATGACTTTTGGCTCTGTCGCTAAGGCCCTGGCTATTTCCACGCGTCTGCGCTCGCCGCCCGACAGGCTTTGGCCCAGTGAGTCTTTGAGTTGCGTAATGTGAAATTCGCGCATTAATTCATCGCATTGAAGCTGCTGCTCATGGGGTGATAAATCGGCGCGGGTTTCAAGGATGGCTAAAATATTATCTTGGACTGACATCCTCCGAAAAATGGAGGCCTCTTGCGGGAGGTACCCCAATCCCTGACGGGCTCGTAAATGAATGGGAAGGTGAGTCACGTCGTTACCCGCAAGGCTAATGGATCCCTCGTCGCTGGTCACCAAGCCCACCATAAGGTAGAAGCACGTGGTCTTCCCTGCCCCGTTCGGGCCGAGCAGACCAACGATTTCACCGGCATTAACGTTCATCGACATTCCGTCTACCACGCGGCGGCCTTTGTACGCTTTAACCAATCCCGTTGCAGACAAGACATTACTCACACTAATTACCCTCGCGCAGTGCGTTGGGCGGAATCGTGACCTTGACACGCTGAGGCAGCTCTTTGTCCGGTGAGCCCGCGGCCATGACCCTCTGCGTCGTGACGAGATACTCGATGGTGCTCCCCTCGATGACCGCGCCGTCCTGTAAGATTCTGGCGCCGCCAATGAGGCGAATACGGTCGGTCGCTTCATGGTATTCGATTGTTTGTGCACGAGCGTCGATGGGTCCAGAGCTGCCGTCTGGTTGTTGTGTCATCGTTGCGGGGTTTCCACGCGCCGTTATGAGCGTTGCCTTGTTCTCATCAAAAGTAAAAACGAGGCTGTCCGCTTTAATGTTTAACGTGCCTTGCGTTAATACAACATCACCGCGATACGTGGTTTCGCCTGATGGCTCCTCGCGAATAGCACTGTCGGCCGTTATCTCAATGGGTTTGTCAGTATCGACACTGAAGCTCGACTGAACCCAACCTAGACTAGCGCTGACTAAGATTAGAACTCGAATCTGAGAGCGTGAGCACATCATTGGGTCTTATCCTGTCGATATTGAGAGGCCACATTGCCTGCAAGCTGTGCGGTACCTGCATTCAGGTCGATGATCAAACCAGCGGCTGTTGTTTCACCTCTACTGCTCACCAGGCGTGTCTTAGTATCAGATACGGCCATGTTGGTTAATGCGTCCAGTTTAACTTCTTGGGTCTCCAATCTGAGGGCTTCTCCACGCAAGATCGTTACACCTCCTGACAGCGTCATTGCATCGTTTGACGCCTGTGACGAGCCTGTCGGAGCGAAGAGTGTCCAGTGTCCGCCTTGCTTGTCTTCGTGTTCGACCCAGAGTTCCCTTAAGAGAGTTTCAGGCGCGCCCTCGTACTTCACGGCATGAGCTGCTGTGCTCTGCTCAAGCTTTACACCTGAGGCACCAAAGCGGGTCAGCTCCAGCTGCTGAATTTCTATTTCTACAAGCTGGTCGGCCGCGGCGCGCACCGGTGCTTGACTTTCAACACGGGAAAACACGATGAGCAGTGCGATTACCCCTATACCTGCAAACGTGAGACTCCACTTCATGACGCGGTGCAGTCCAGTAGATAGTCACAGAGGTCGCGAACGCATCCTGTGCCTCCCGCATGCGCTGATACCCAGTCTGATGCCGCCAATATTTCTCGCACTGCGTCGGCTGGGCAAGCCCCTAGCCCTGCGGCTTTTATGGCATCGAGGTCAGGTAGGTCATCACCGATATAGGCGACTCGGCTCATGTCGATCTCTAGGGTGTTCAAAAGACTTATCAGCGCGGTAAGTTTGTCTTCACGTCCTTGTATCAAGTGCCCAATTTGCAGCTCGGCGGCACGTCGCTCAACCATGGCAGAGACTCTGCCTGTGATAATGGCCGTGTCGATGCCCGCCGCTTGAACCCGTTTGATGCCCACGCCATCTTTTATATTGAAGGACTTGAGCTCATGACCCTCGCTGCTGTAAGTCACCTGGCCATTAGTCATCACACCATCGACATCCATTACCAGGAGCTTAATGTCTCGATGCTGAATGTCTCGATGCTGAGTCATACGACGCCCGCCCTCAAGAGAGCCAGCAGCTGAACGACCCCGGCGACACTGTCATTCTCGTCGGTCACGACTAAGGCGCTGATACTGTCGGCTTCCATGCGGGCAACGGCTTCAGCGGCGAGCGCATCTGCACTGATCGTTTTCGCACCTTTTGACATAACGGTTTCGACCTGTGTTTTTCGTAGGTCATAGTCCTGCTCAAGCGCACGTCGCAGGTCCCCGTCGGTAAAGATTCCGAGTAATCGATCGTTATCATCAACGACAGTCGACATGCCCAAGCCCTTGGCAGAGATTTCCATGAGCGCGTCCGCAAGCGACATTGTCAGCGACACTTTCGGGATATCTGAACCGGTGACTAAAACGTCCGACACCCGTGTCAGCAGTCGACGGCCCAGCGCACCGCCGGGGTGTGTAAATGCAAAATCTTCTGCCGTAAAACCACTCTGCTCTAGCATGGCAATGGCAAGGGCGTCGCCCATGACCAAGTTGGCGGTCGTACTGGCAGTGGGAGCAAGATCGAGAGGGCATGCTTCTTCATCAACACCAATATTCAGGTGCGCATCGGCGGCTCTTGCCAGGGTCGAGTCAGGATTGCCCGTCATGGCTACAATGGGTAATCCCAGTCGCTTAAGAAGGGGGAGCAGTGCTGTTATTTCAGCGGTGGTACCGCTGTTCGACATGAGCAGTGCTGCGTCGGATCGTGTGATCATTCCCATGTCGCCGTGGCAGGCTTCGGCAGGATGGACAAACTGTGCAGGTGTGCCTGTACTGGCGAGTGTTGCCGCTATTTTGTTGCCAATATGCCCGCTTTTACCCATACCACTGACGATCACTCTGCCTTTGACCGCTGAGAGCAGCTCGACGGCGTGCGTAAACGATTCATCGATGCGATGTTGAAGCTGCTCAACGGCGCGGAGTTCAAGTTCGATCGTGCGTCGAGCGGACTCAATCGCATTTCTGGGTTGTTTTGATGTTGTAGTCACAGTGCAAAGTCCGGGTAGAAAATGAGGATACCCATGTAGGTTGTGTAGATTGTAACGAGTAGGACACCGGAGACACGGCCAAGTTCATTTGAGTCGCTACTGCCGGGCTCCGAACGTTTGGAGGCTAACGCGGCGAGCAGCATCAGAACACCGGCCGTCAGTAGGGTCACCGGCCAGTCCCTGCTCATGACACTGGGATTAAGCGACAGTGGTCCAAAAATGCCAGGTATTGCCAGTACCACCAGTAAATTAAAGACATTACTGCCTACGATGGCGCCGACTGCGATATCCGCATGTCCTTTGAGTGCGCTCATCACGGACGCTGCAAGCTCCGGAAGACTGGTGCCGATGGCAACAATGGTTAGGCCGATAACCAGCTCAGAGACGCCCAACGCCGTTGCGATGTTTACCGCGCCAAAGACGAGCGCCCGCGAGGAGAGCACTAAGAGCACTAAACCCACCGTAAACACCCCCCAAGCTTTAGCCACGGGTAGGGTAGGCGGCTCAGTCGTTTGACTCGTCTTGGTTTCGCCTCGACGCGCCAAAAGGATGAGGAAAAGTACGAGCCCCGAGAGCAGCAGTGCGCCATCGGTGGCGGAAAGGCTGCCATCAGCCATAAGCACACCCGCAAGAAGCGTAGCAATGAGCATTTGTGGCAGTTCACGCTTTGTGGCGCTCACATCGATAGCGATCGCCCTAATGATGAGTGTTACACCCAGAACCAATCCAACATTAGTAATGTTGGAGCCGAGCGCATTCCCCACTGCCAGCTCACCCGACCCGGACAGAGAGGCCATTAACGAGACGACAATTTCAGGTGCAGACGTACCGAGTGAGACGATGGTCATGCCAATCAGCAGTGGTGACATGCCCGCATGATTGGCGATTGCCGCAGCGCCCTCCACGAACTTGTCCGAGCTCCAAACGAGACCGGTGAGTCCCACGACGATGAAAAAGAGATCAAGCATTTGCTGTCAATTGGCACCTTGATTTTAGAAAACGGGTCGCTGTCTGCCAGCGATCGGTTATCATACGGCAATGTGAGCTTTGAGCAGACTGCATCTTTGCGCAAATCAGGGCTGCTCGTCCCAACAAATTACGTTTTGAGCTAAAAATTGCATGAAAACAGTTAAATCACGAATAACCCATCTGTTTGTCGCGGCGATGGCTCTGTTGATCAGTTGGTCCTCAGCGGCCAATACCCAGTCAGACGCTACCGCTATTATTGAGTCCACGACGTCGCAAATTATGGCGATTGTCGACGATGCGCCCGACTACTTCGACACTGATCCCGACCGGTTTTATGACAGCATCGGAGCTGTGCTCGATGAGACAATCGACTGGCGAGGTTTTGCCAAGGGTGTGATGGGCGACTATGCCTCGAATGCTCGATACCGAAGCTTGGATGAGGGAGGTAAGGAGGCACTTCGCGAGCAGTTGGAGTCGTTCACCCAGATCATTAAGTCGGGACTTATAAGGACCTACGCGAAAGGACTGCTTGCCTTCAGCGGCTCTAAGTTCGAGATTGTCGCGGATGAGAGTAGTGAGCCTGATGCTCGGTCTGTCTCGATCACACAGCAGGTCTATGGGGCTGGCGATCGGACGTTTACAGTGCGTTACCAAATGGGTCGAGGTCGGAGTGGTGAGTGGCGCTTGAGAAACCTCATCGTCGAGAACATTAACCTAGGCCAAATTTATCAGAACCAATTTTCTGCAGCGGCTAAATCCGCTGGCGGTGATGCTGCTAAGGTCATCGCTGAGTGGGATGTTGCAGCGAATTTGCCGGAGGATCTGGACAGTGAATGAAGCAATGATTGTCAGTGCATTAGAGGCGGAATTTCCTGACGCTGTTATTCAGGTTGATCTTGACGGATCGCATTGCCAAGTCATGGTAATCAGTGAAGTTTTTGCTGGCCTGCGACCTGTAGCGTGTCAGCAACGAGTGTATGCGCCGCTTGGGGGATTTATCAAAAGTGGTGCGTTGCATGCGGTAAATATCATCGCTAAGACCCCGTAGTCGAGTCTTCTCAAGGTGGATCATTTTATTATCCGGGGCGGTCAGCCGCTTGAGGGTCGTGTTCAAATATCAGGTGCTAAAAATGCCGCGTTGCCGATCTTGGCTGCGACATTGTTGACGTCTGAGCAGTCGACGTTATCGAACGTGCCTCACCTGAACGATATTACAACCATGGTGGCTTTGTTGGGTGCGCTGGGTGCTGATGTGTCAGTTGACGAAGCGATGCAACTCACGGTCTCAGCGGCTGCGCTTAACAATCAGCAAGCACCTTATGAACTGGTCAAAACGATGCGCGCCTCGATTCTAGTCATGGGTCCCTTGCTGGCGCGGTTTGGTCATGCGCAGGTCTCGTTTCCCGGTGGGTGTGCGATCGGTAGTCGACCAGTGGATTTACACCTCAAGGGTTTCGAAGCCATGGGTGCGAGCATTGAGGTTCGTGATGGTTATATTGTAGCAAGCACTGACGATGGTCTGCACGGGTGCGATTTCACATTCGATACTGTCACGGTGGGTGGCACTGAGAATCTCTTGATGGCTGCCGTACTTGCACAAGGTCGCACGGTGCTGCGTAATGCGGCGCGCGAACCAGAGATCACGGATCTTGTGCAGTTCTTGCGTGGCATGGGGGCGTGCATTGAAGGTGATGAGAGCTCCACGCTCATTATTGACGGAGTGTCGTCGCTCAGGTCGAGTCACTACTGCGTGATGCCCGATCGAATTGAAGCGGGAACCTTTTTGGTTGCTGCCGCCGCGACCGGCGGCTGCATCACCGTTGATAATGCGGACCCGGAACATTTGGGTATTGTGCTTGATAAATTGCGCGAAGCCGGGGTGAGCATTGGCGTTGACGGGATGTCGATTACTGCCGATATGCGTAACAGGCGCCCCAAAGCGATCGATCTTGTCACGGCACCCTATCCTGGTTTTCCGACGGACATGCAGGCTCAATTTACCGCGCTTAATGTGATCGCCGACGGCGTAGGTCGCATTACCGAGACGATTTTTGAAAATAGGCTGATGCAGGCTCACGAGATGAGTCGGATGGGTGCAAATATCACAGTCGACGGACACTCCGCTATCATTCGTGGCAAAGAGACCATAAATGGCGCGCCGGTGATGGCGTCGGATTTGCGAGCCTCAGCGAGCCTTGTGATTGCGGGGTTGGCTGCCATGGGCGAGACGCGAGTTGAGCGTATCTATCACATTGACCGAGGCTACGAGCGCATTGAAGAGAAGCTGCAGTCTATCGGTGGCGATATTGTTAGGAAATCGAGGTAAGTCATGAATCCCGTTCAAGCGGAACAGCTCACTATTGCGCTGACCAAGGGCCGTATTTTAACAGAGACCTTGCCCCTGTTCGCCGAGGCAGGTATTGAGCCGCTAGAAGCGATTGATAAAAGTCGGAAGCTCATTTTTGAAACGACTGTTCCCGGTGTTTCATTCGTTTTGCTGCGAGGATCCGACGTTCCGACCTATGTGCGACATGGCGCTGCAGATGTGGGCGTTGTGGGGAAAGATCTGCTCATGGAGTTTGGCGAAGAGGGTCTTTATGAAGTGCTTGACCTAGGCATCGCGCGCTGCCGATTAATGACGGCCGGGACGGGTCATGATCGACGACCTGCGTCCGCAAAAATGAGAGTGGCGACTAAGTTTGTTAATGTCGCGCGCGCACACTATTCGGCAAGGGGTATTCAAGCAAATATCATCAAGTTATACGGGGCGATGGAGCTCGCACCGATCATGAATCTTGCGGATGAAATTGTTGATATTGTCGATACTGGCAACACGCTGAAAGCAAACGGGATGAGACCTCTTGAACACATCGCAGACGTATCGTCACGCTTGATTGTGAACAGGGCGTCAATGCGCACGCGAAATCCAATTATAGCCTCGTTGATTGAGCAAATTTCCACCGCTGTCGCATCTCGTCAGGAGGATTGATGTCGATTGATATTCGTCGGTTTTCTAGTTTAGATCCCGAGTTTGAGGCAAAGATCTTAGAGCTACAGGCGCCTATTGAGGCACTTGATCCCGGGCTTGTAGGCACCGTCCGAGATATTATCGATCAAGTGAAGCGCGGTGGTGATCCTGCGCTTTTGGCGCTCACACAAAAATACGATTTGCACCCCGCAGAGACGATGTCGGATTTGGCCTTTAATCGTGATCAGCTCAAGGCTTTTGAGTCTCGTGTTACGCAACAAGAACTCACGGCACTCAAAACAGCGGCAATACGGATTCAGCGCTACCATGAACAGCAGTCAGCCGGTGATTGGTCGATGACTGACGATTACGGTAACTGTCTTGGTCAACGTGTTCGACCCATGCGGCGAGTGGGCCTGTATGTGCCCGGCGGAAAAGCCAGCTATCCGTCGTCGGTGCTGATGAATGCGATCCCGGCTAAGGTCGCTGGCGTGTCCGACGTTGTCATGGTCGCGCCTTCACAGAAAGGTGAGATAAACCCATTGGTTTTGGCGGCAGCCTCATTGGCCGGTGTGGACTCAGTTGTGACGGTCGGCGGTGCACAGGCTATCGCTGCATTGGCGCACGGTACTGAGACGATTGCGGCAGTCGACAAAATTGTGGGCCCCGGTAATCGGTATGTTGCGGAGGCAAAGCGGCAGGTCTTTGGTAAGGTGGGCATCGACATGATCGCCGGGCCCTCGGAGATTTTTATCATTGCCGATGGCAGTGTGGATCCAGATTGGATAGCGCTTGATCTTATGTCGCAGGCGGAACATGACGAAATCGCCCAAGCGGTTTGTATTGCCACGTCCGACGAGTGTCTTGATGCGGTGCTTCGTTCGTTAAGCGCGCTACTGCCCGACATGCCGCGCCGCGATATTATCGAAGCGTCATTTCGTAATCGCGGCGCACTGATTTCGGTGGGTGATTTACAGGAAGCGGCGGCACTGTCAAATCGTTTTGCGCCGGAGCACTTGGAGCTCGCCGTGGCGTCACCGCGGTCATTGCTTGAACACATCAAAAGTGCGGGAGCTATTTTTCTTGGGGCATACAGTTCTGAGTCTTTGGGCGACTATTGTGCGGGTACTAATCACGTGCTCCCGACGTCCGGAGCCGCTCGGTTTTCATCGCCCTTGGGGGTGTACGATTTTCAGACGCGCTCCTCCATCATCGAGATCAGTCAAGAGGGTGCCCATGCGCTGGCGAATGTCGCAGGCACCATCGCCGATGGGGAGTCGCTCACCGCTCACGCATTGGCTGCGCGCGCGCGAACACGAACACAAAAGTAAGACGTTAGGGCTTAAGGTGCTGCAGGTCGCGTAGACACGATGGCGTCGACAGCAAACTCATCGTCGTTGCGGCGCAGTCCAACCGTCACTCGGTCACCTGGGCGCAGTCGAGCGATTGTCTGCATGGCTTGACGTGCGTCGGTGACACGCGTGCCTTCCAAGGCAACGATAAGGTCGCCGACTTGAATGCCGGCGCGTTGTGCGGGTCCATCCGGCGCGGTTTCAGTCACGAGAAGTGACTGTGTCGATCGCCCTTGCTCATCAAAACCCATGAGTAAATCTACGCTGACCCCGAGCCAGCCACGAATGACGCTGCCGTATTCAATCAGGTCACTCATGACGACTGACACCAGATTGCTTGGCGTTGCGAGATTGATACCAATGCCACTGACCTCAGTATTTTGGTCATTTACCCCGGTATAGATCAGTGTATTGATGCCGACTAATTTGCCTTCAGAGTCTATGAGCGCGCCTCCGGAGTTACCCAGGTGAATCGTTGCATCGGTCTGAATATAGTTCTCGTAGGCTGAGAGCTGCAGACCGTATCGCTCAAGGCCTGACACGATCCCTAAGGAGACCGAATGGCTAAAGCCATAGGGATTACCGATCGCCAAGACCACGTCACCGACGTTAATGTTGTCAGAGTTTGCAGTTTCTATTGCGGATAAACCCGGAAGCTCGGTTTTAAGGAGGGCGAGATCAGTTTCTGAGTCAGCCCCAACGACGGTCGCGCTGGCGCGCCGGCCATCGGAGAGCAGTATTTGGATGGTTTGTGCGCCTTCGATGACATGACGATTCGTGATGATGTGGCCGTCTTCACGCATAATGACGCCAGAGCCCAGAGAGCGTTCAACGCGGGGCTGACGTTCGCCTGGATTCATGAAACGACGAAGAAGCGGGGCGTTGAGAACGGGGGATCGGTCGGCCACTAATTTTGCGGTATAAATATTGACGACCGATGGTGTGGCCACCATAACAGCGGTGCTGTAGCTGTCGGGCCCCTGCGTATTTCGCGGCACGAGCCAGTCTGTCGTCAGCAACAGCACAGCCGCCAGCACGCCTACAAGCGCTGGCCACGCCAATTGAGAAACCCACTCGCGCATTATTCAGATCTCAGGTTCAGGGTCAGTAGTGTAAATCAAAGTCTGAGTATAATGCACATTACAAATCCAATTGAGATAGGCGGGGTGTGTTCTTCATGGGTATCAGCCGAGAAACGCTGAGAGTCGCGCTGGATCGCGAACTGAATATTGAGGGCTTTAACGATTATTGCCCTAATGGTCTGCAAGTTGAGGGCTCACCGACCATCTCTGTGGTTGTGTCGGGGGTGACCGCGTGCCAAGCGCTACTTGATCAAGCGGTGTCACTGAATGCCGACGCGGTACTCGTGCATCATGGCTATTTTTGGCAAGGCGAAGACGCGCGGGTCGTCGGTATGAAGGCGCGCAGACTTAAAACACTGTTGGATTCGGGGATAAGTTTATTTGCCTATCACCTGCCTTTGGACTGTCATCGGTCGTTGGGTAACAACGCGGGTTTAGGGAGGGCCCTCGGGCTTAGTGATTGGCAGCCACTGAATGCCGTGGATCTTAGTTTTCCTGTTTTTTACGGCGCGCTGGAATCTCCGAACTCACTGCAGTCGGTTGCACAGGGTCTTGAGCGCGAGTTAGGGCGAGGCGTCACCGTTGTGGGAAGTCCTCAGACAAGCGTTCAGTCAATGGCGTGGTGTACCGGCGGAGGTCAACGTTACATAGACGCCGCAGCCGATGCGGGTGTTGACTTGTATGTCACCGGTGAGATCTCGGAGCAAACCGTCCATGTAGCTCGCGAGCGAGGTATCTCGTTTATCGCTGCAGGTCATCATGCGACGGAGCGGTTTGGCGCTCGCGCCTTAGGCGAATGGGTCGCTGAACATTTTGGTGTCGAGCACCACTTCGTGGACATTGACAGTCCGGCTTAAGCCTTCAGTTGGACTGGCTCGCGTAATTTTTATCTAAACCAAAATCTTCGGAGAGTTGCCCTGCCTCGCTCGGGGTTTTCTTTGGTGCATAGTCGAGCGGTTGCGCAGGGTCTAACAGGTGATCGGGCACCTCAAACGCACCGCTAATGTGTTTCATGTCATCCATCTGACCGGCGACCTCAGCGTCGCAAAGTTCTTGCGCACCTGAGGCAATATGGCTGTAGATAGAGCGGTAGTCGTCCTGCATGCGATGAAGCAGTTGAGCGGTATTGGCGAAATGACTCGTAACCGACTGCTCGTAGGCCCGCCGAGACGCTTGCGCCGCCTCAACCTCGCGCTTTAACTCGTCGATGACATCGCTGGCGTTGTCCTTGCGTTGCGTCGCCAGCCACCAACCCACGCCAAGGCCGACCGAGAACCCAGCAAACGCGAAATAAGCGATACTCGTAATTGTTGGTTCCATAAGACTCCCCCGAGTTTCTTACATGTTAACTTTGTCCGATAACTTTGACCAACCACACGGTCGCTTTTCGATGCAGTCATCCCATTTTGATTATTGTCGTATACATGAGTTGGCGCTAGAGTCACACGCCGTAAAGCCGTCTTATTCACACCCAGAAAGTCACTAAATGATCCCATCGCCTGCTGAACGCTACGAATCTGATCTGAACGCCGGTCTTATCATTCCAGACGCTGCGCAGCGGCTTGCCGTCATCGAGCTGCAACATCTGTACGAGCGTGTACAAGCGCGAGCAGCACGAAAGAAGGGCCTGCTCGGTCGGTTGTTTGGGGCGAGCGCTCAAAAGCCTGAGATCGGTCTTTATCTCTGGGGTGGGGTGGGGCGCGGCAAGACGTACCTCATGGATTCGTTCTTCGAGGCGTTGACCTTCAAGCAAAAGGAGCGCATGCACTTTAACCGATTTATGCAGCGCGTTCACGAGGATCTGAGCACGCTGACCGGCACTAAAAATCCGCTGGATACCGTTGCTGATCGCATTGCATCCCAGACCCAGGTTCTCTGCTTCGACGAATTTTACGTCGGCGATATCGGAGATGCGATGTTGCTAGGCGGACTCATGCAGTGTTTATTTGATCGCGGAATCACCTTGGTCGCCACCTCGAACATTCCCCCGAATGGGCTGTACAAAGATGGTCTTCAGCGAGCACGATTCCTCCCGGCAATCCACGCGGTAGAGAACTACACAAAGGTCTTAAATGTTGACAGTGGCGTTGATTACCGACTCCGCGTGCTGTCCCGATCTGAGCTTTATTTTGTTGCGGATTCACCTGAAGCGGCGAGTCCTTTGCCTGCATTGTTTAGTCAGTTGTCGGGCGGAAAATCGCTTGAGGCAGGGACGCTCGTTGTCAATAAACGGCCTTTGACGTACTGCGGCATGTCCGAGGGCGTGCTCATGGTGTCCTTCGCCCAATTGTGTTTGAGCGCACGCAGCGCCATGGATTACACACAGCTGGCACGCGAGTTTCACTCGATTCTTATTTCTGATGTGCCGCAGTTGACGTCCGGCAGTGAAGACGGCGCACGTCGATTCGTTACGCTCATCGATGAATTTTACGACAGAAATATCAAAGTGGCTGTAGCGGCCGAGGTGGAGATGAACAGCCTGTACGCAGGGCGCAAGTTAGCGTTTGAGTTCCAGAGGACGCTCTCGCGTTTAATCGAAATGCAGTCTGTGGAATATTTGGGTCGGGAACATCGCCCGTAGCGACGGTTTTCTATTGAAAGCTATAACTGCCTGCTGTAATCTCCGCGCTCCTTTAATTAAGGCCTGATAGGCGAGTTCATGAAAACGTATAGCGCAAAGGCAGGTGACGTTCACCACGATTGGTTCGTGGTTGACGCAGAAAACAAAACTCTCGGACGATTGGCTGCCGAAATTGCTCACCGCTTGCGCGGCAAGCACAAGCCAGAGTTCACGCCGCACATGGACATGGGCGATTACATTGTCGTTGTCAATTGTGAGAAAATTCGTGTTACGGGCGCTAAGGCCACGGACAAGATGTACCACCACCACACGGGTTACCCCGGTGGTTTGAAGTCATTTACGTTTGAAAAGCTGATCGATCGAGCGCCGGAGCGCGTTTTGCAGCGCGCCGTTAAGGGTATGTTGCCGCGAAACCCGCTGGGTCGGGCAATGTTTAAGAAGCTCAAAGTGTACTCTGGGGCGTCACATCCCCATGAAGCTCAGCAGCCTCAATCGCTGACAATTTAAGGAATTCATCATGGCAGTCGCACAGTATTACGGCACCGGAAGACGCAAGACGTCAACAGCTCGAGTTTTCTTGAAGGGCGGTAGCGGTGCTATCACGATCAATGGACTTGGAATCGACGACTACTTCGGGCGTGAAGTCGCACGAATGGTTGTTCGTCAGCCACTGGAGCTGACCGAGACTTCTGATAAGTTCGACGCGAACATTACGGTCGCCGGTGGCGGTAGTTTTGGTCAGGCAGGCGCGATTCGTCATGGTTTGACCCGTGCGCTTCTTGAGTATGATGAGTCACTGCGAGGAACGCTGCGGGCAGCGGGTTTCGTAACGCGTGACGCGCGTGAAGTCGAGCGTAAGAAAGTGGGTTTGCGCAAGGCGCGTCGTCGTCCACAGTTCTCGAAGCGCTAATCTTCTTCGTGACGGCGGTCGCTGTCACGTTACTGAACAAATTATCACTATCAGCGGGGCATTTATGCCCCGCTTCGTCTTGCTGTGGGCGCTACCGATGATTAAACTTCTGCGGCTTTAAATTTCTTTTGCGCGGCAGCACGTGAGTTGCCGGCAACACAACGAAAACTCGGAGACAACCGAATGAGTGAAGTTGAGGTGAGTCAAGCAGCCGACGATGGTCGCGGGTCAGATCAAACACGACGACGATTTCTTACAGCGGCGACATCAGCGGTAAGTGCCGTGGGGGTCGTTGGCGTGGCAGTACCGTTTTTGGGGTCCTGGAATCCTTCAGAGAAGGCCAAGGCGGCGGGTGCGCCGGTCAAAGCCGACATCGGTAAGATCGCGCCCGGTCAAATGGTCGTCGTAGAGTGGCGTGGTAAGCCCGTCTATGTGCTGCGTCGCACGCCCGAGCAGCTCTCGGACTTGACGGCTCTGGATGGAGACCTGAAAGACCCTAACTCTGAAGGCGCGGACCAACCCACCTACATCGAGGGGACCGCGCGCTCTCTGAACGAAGAGTTGTTGGTGGTTGTCGGTTTGTGTACGCACCTTGGGTGTGCTCCAAAGTTTAGGCCGGAAGTGGGTGCGGCAGATCTTGGCGGCGACAGCTGGGTTGGCGGTTTCTTTTGCCCCTGTCACGGATCAAAGTTTGACTTGGCCGGGCGGGTCTACAAAGGTGTTCCCGCGGCGGCTAACTTAGTAGTACCCCCCTATTCATTCGAAGGCGATAACGTTTTGGTTATCGGCGTTGACGCGGAGGTAGCGTAATGGAAAAGGCACTGACTGGTTTGGTCGCTTGGGTTGATGCGCGTCTTCCGATTACGCGCGCCTGGGACACGCACATGGGCAGCTATTACGCGCCCAAAAACTTTAATCTGTGGTATTTCTTTGGCGTATTCTCGCTGCTGGTTTTGGTCAATCAATTACTGACGGGTATCTGGTTGACGATGAGTTACACACCGAGCGCTGAAGAAGCGTTTGCGTCCGTTGAGTACATTATGCGAGACGTGGAGTACGGCTGGTTACTCCGCTACATGCACTCTACTGGCGCGTCAGCATTTTTTATTGTCATTTACATGCATATGTTCCGGGCGATGATGTACGGGTCGTATCAGAAGCCGCGTGAGCTGATCTGGATTTTTGGGATGCTCATTTTTGTCGTGCTCATGGCCGAGGCCTTTGTGGGCTACGTACTCCCTTGGGGGCAGATGTCCTACTGGGGAGCTCAGGTCATTATCTCCCTGTTTGGCGCTATTCCAGTTGTGGGTGAGGACGTTACGACATGGATTCGCGGGGATTATTTGCTGTCAGGTATTACCCTCAACAGATTCTTTGCGTTGCACGTTGTCGCGTTACCAATCGTGCTGCTTGCGCTCGTGGTACTGCACATTTTGGCGTTGCATGAGGTGGGTTCAAACAACCCAGACGGCGTCGATATTAAAAAGTACAAAGACGAAAATGGTATTCCACTCGACGGCATTAGGTTCCATCCCTACTACTCGGTGCACGATGTACAGGGCATTGCTGTCTTTTTGTTTTTCTTCTGCGGCATCATTTTCTTTGCCCCAGAGATGGGAGGGTACTTTTTAGAACTTGCAAACTTTGAAGAAGCGAACGCACTGAAGACGCCGGAGCACATTGCGCCAGTGTGGTACTACACGCCGTATTACTCAGTATTGCGGGCTGTTCCAGATAAATTCTGGGGGTTTGTGGCCTTCGCAGCGTCGGTCGCCATTCCTTTTGCCATGCCCTGGATTGATAGAAACCCTGTTCGCTCATGGCGCTATCGTGGAATGCTCAACCGGGTATTGCTGATCGGCTTTGTGATCAACTTTATTATTCTAGGTGTGCTGGGCGTCAAAGCGCCGACCGAAAGCCGAACGCTTCTGGCACAGATCTGTACCGTCTACTACTTCGCGTTTTTTCTGGGTATGTATTGGTGGTCCACCTGGGATAAGACCAAAGAGGTGCCTGACCGTGTCACGATGGATGGCGGCATGGGCATGGGCAAGAATTTGGCGACAATCGCGGTGATTGCGTTGTTGACCTGGTTGCCACTTAAGGCGGTCGGTGCTGAATCAGCCTATGACTGCGGCACTATTGCGTGCGATGAGTTTGTCGCAGACGCGACAGACCAAGCCTCGTTGCAGCAAGGCGCGGCGCTCTACACGAACTACTGCGCCGGGTGCCACTCGCTCCAGTACTCACGACACAACCGCGTGGCGAGAGATCTAGGTATCCCTGAAGATTTGTACCGTGAAAACTTGATGTTCGATCCCAACCAGAAGATTGGTGGGTTGATGGATAACAGTATGGACAAGGCGGTTGCGAAGGTTTGGTTTGGTGCGACGCCACCCGATCTCACGTTGATCTCCAGGGCGCGCAAGCCGCAGTGGTTATACACGTATCTTCGCTCCTTCTACCAAGATGATTCTCGTCCTTACGGCGTTAATAATCTTGTGTTTAAGGATGTGGGCATGCCCCATGTTCTCATGGAATTGCAAGGTCTTCCGCAGTGCGTATCAAGTGGTCACACGGATGATGACCAGCATGATATGGGTCACTGCGACTCCCTAGAGGTTGCAGCGGCAGGGATTATGGCGACAGATGAATTTGATGGTGCCATGTACGATCTCGTCAATTTTCTCGCGTACACGGCCGAGCCGTACAAGCAGACCCGGATCGATATGGGGAAGCGCGTCATGTTATTTCTCGTGTTGTTCTTTATCGCTGCGTGGGCCTTGAATCGCGAATACTGGAAAGACGTGCACTGAGGCGTCCCGACGGGCATAATTCAAACGGCGGGAGGGTGGTCCCGCCGCTGAACTTTCATCATTCCGCTCGGAGTTCCCCCTAATGAAGTTAGCCGATGACGCGTCAGGCGCGGTATCAAAACGCTCTGCAATGACACTTTTCTCTGATAGCTCGAGCCACTACAGTCATCGTGTGCGCATTGTGTTGGCCGAGAAGGGCGTTTCAGTCGATCTTGTCGAGAGTGTCGATGGTGTGCCCGCTGCCGAGCTGGGTGACCTTAACCCCTACAATACGATGCCAACACTGATTGACCGAGACCTGATTCTCTATGAGTCTAAAGTGATGATGGAGTATTTGGACGAGCGATTCCCTCATCCACCGCTGTTGCCCGTGTACCCTGTGGCGCGAGCTGAGAGCCGGCTGTTTATGTATCGAGTAGAGCGCGACTGGTGCTCACTTGTCGATACGATACTCAATTCCTCTGACAATTCGGCTGTGGCCGTCGCGCGTCGTGACCTCGGCGACAGTCTGACTGCCCTTTCACCTATTTTTGCCGAGAAATTATTTTTCATGAGCGACGATTTTACGCTCGTGGATTGTTGTATTGCGCCGATCTTGTGGCGTCTCCCCGCGCTTGGCATTGAAATTCGGGCCAGCAAACAGACAAAGCCGTTGTACGAGTATATGGAGCGCTTGTTCAGTCGCGAGGCCTTCCAAGAAAGCCTGTCGGTTACAGAACGAGAAATGCGGCTGTAGGAAAAGGTGAGCTTGAGTGACGCCCAGTAAACCCTACGTTGTTCGAGCTATCTACGATTGGATCGTCGATAACAATTGCACTCCACATGTGCTCATTGATGCTCACAGCGAGGGCGTCATGGTGCCGCTCGACTATGTTACAGAGGGCCAAATTGTTCTTAATATTTCGCCGACGGCTGTGGTGAGCTTAAATCTTGGTAATGACGCGATTGCATTCAGTGGTCGCTTTGGTGGCGTACCTATGGAAGTGTTTCTTCCATTAGACAGTGTCTTAGGGATCTACGCGCGTGAGAACGGTCAAGGCATGATATTCGATGATGACGATGACCTCGATGGATCTAACCCGCCTCCTGAGCCTGACCCCATTTCGCCGCGAACCGCTCGGAAACCCTCGCTTAAATTAGTAACTTAGGTTTCAACTAAGTCCCAAACAAATGCAATTCGACAAGGCGCGCAATCGCGAGTGCGGAAATGTTCGAGAGGCTAAAACGAAGTGCGGTATTTGTCTGAGAAAAATTGAGGCTTGCCCCCGGACCCTGAGCGCCCACCCAGCAACTCTGTACGCCCCGTTGTTCCACTGCGGCAAGGATTGTTTGCGTGGCGGTGCCGCTCATTTGAGAGCCCCAGACAACGGCTACGTCGCCCGGTTGGCCAAGAGCTTTAATTTCTTTAGCAAGCCACTGGCTGGCGGAGTCGATAGGGTCTGCGTGCTCCGCCGTCATCCGAATGATCGGCAATGTCGGGCGGTCAGCGCCGAGTCCGTCACGAATTAAGTGGTAAAAAGTGGACGCCGGAGCGGCGTCTATTCCAATGCCCACCGAAAAAACTTTCCGTTCTGAGACGATGGCGTTTGCGATCTGCGAGGCGATATTTTCCGATGCGTCAACGATGGTGTCCGCAGAGAGGCTGAGGTACTCGATGTGTTCGTGAAAGAGCTTAGAGATAAGGTCGAAGTTGCTCATAAAATCGCTACTCGGTCGCGGTGAACGCCGCTTTCAGCCAACGGACCTGAGTGTGCTGGCGGTGCGTATCGATACCGATGATGTCAAATCGGCAGGTGCGATGGCAATAGGCGGGGTGATCAGACCGAAAAGTATGTGCTGTTTGTATGATTTTGTGCTGCTTCTTCGGGGTGACAGATGACACCGCGCTCCCAAACCGACTCGCGCGTCGAAACCTCACTTCAATAAAGACGAGGACCTCTTGGTCTAGTGCGACCACGTCGATTTCGCCAAAGCGGCTGTGAAAGTTCGTGTCAATAATCTGAACGTTTCGTTCGGCAAGAAACGCGCACACATAGCGTTCCCACCACAAGCCCGTTGATTTGATGGCATCCTCCCACGTCAAGATAATTGGCTGGGAAGTGTCGCTACAAAATGCGGGCTTTACCTCTGGTGAAAACAACGGGTTTTAATCTTCGCCGAACATTCCCACGTGAATCGACCCGCAGATCACCCGTATTGCCAAATACGACGGTCCCAGGCGTCCGTTGTGCCTGCTTAAAGTGATCGACGAACACAGCAGCGTCCAGACCCAAGGCGTGCAGCGGAAGCTTGTCGGTTAACGCCGAATCTAACGCGCTCGGAGGTAACACAAACTTAATCTCGTTGAGGTCCCTGTTGGTGATGCTCCGGTCCGCCTGGAAGACGCTGGACGGCGCAAAAACGGGCAGCTTACCCGCGTAGTGGAATCGAAGAAGCGGTCTGACTTCGCGTGCCATTTGCGGGGTTGGAGCGAGCAGTATGACGCTGTCTATGTCTTTTCGTCGCCGCGCTTGGGTGTCAACGGGCGCCTCAAAGGCTCGTTCAATGTCAGTAATTCGCGCTTCACTGCTGAGTGTATTTAGGCTGCGCGCAATCGTTGTATTGTCGCGCTCGTCAGGGCTCGTGAGCGCCGTTTCGCGGATCGTTCCGCCCAGTTGCGTCCAGGCCCCCGAAAACGCCGTTCGCATTCGGGCGCCCCATGCGGAGTCGGGAGCGATAACCAGCGGTGCTCGCAAGCCCTCGGACCATGCAAGGAGGGCGATTTGCTCGGCTTCATCATCGGGCGCCAAACTCATGCTCAGCATATTGAAATCTTCTTCAATAGCGGCAGGTGTGGCATCTCCTGGACCTCTGTTAAGTGCCAGAACAGGAATGGGTAGCTGGCTGATGCCATTGAGTTCAGCAACGCGCTCTTTGGTGAGAGGGCCGATAACAAAATCCGCACCGGCCTCGAGTGCTCGGATATAAGCGGCTTTTCCCGTGACTGCCACTTCGGTGTCGATGGTGATGACGTCGGGTCGTAACGTTGGATCACGAAATTGCGTGTACAAGCCTTCGATAATGCCATTGAGTGCACTTTGCCCCGCGTTCTTGAGTCTGCCGCTGAGTGGCAGTAGTACTGCAATTCGGGTTGGTATCTCAGCGTTGAGCCACTCAGAAAGTCCTGACGGTAATTGGACCATGTCACTGGGAAGTACTGGGTGCTCAGCCATCCAGCGCAGCAGGGTTGGCCGGCCCTGGCGGAAGGCGCGATTAAGCGATAGCCAGGCGTACCAGTCGCTGCTGGGCTCGGTACGACGTAGTTCTGAGGCGAGGCGCTGTACTGAAGCCTCTGAAATTAGATCGAAGACGGTTGAATGGCTGATCTGACTGTCTGTGTCTGGCGCCAGGCGAAGTCGATCGAGCGCCACTTTCGCCGCCTCAATGGGCTGCTGAGACTCTTGGAGTCGTCTCTGGCGCTCCGAGAGCAGCAGGTCATGTTCTTGAATGCTGCTAAATGAGATCTCGTCTAAGAACTGATTGGACCGCCTGAGGTCACCGCTTAGCCACAAAAGCTGTGAACGAATAAACCGGTCTGTCTTTGGAGAAATGTCTGCCTCGGTTAGGGCGTCGAGTTCTGTCTGCGCAAACAGCCAGCCCCGCGCGCTCGACACGTCTTGACTCCATGCAATGATGCGCGTGTCCAAAATGTCATCGCTGATGATGCCGGGCGACGTCTCCTGTCGACTGGGAATGGGATAAGCGGTTTGCTGATTACTGGCGCTTTTGGACTCGGTGGGAGAGGTCGTGGCACAGGACGACGTGGCGAGAACAACAGCGGTCAGGACCGCCACTCGATGCAGTCGCGCAGATAAAGTGCCATTATGTCCTGCTCCCGCAGGGTCTTTTAACGTCATTATAGAGAAACCACTCATTTTCCATCCGATTGTACGTAGAGGAGCGTGAATTGAAAGCCGCATTATATGTTGTGCCTACACCAATCGGTAACTTTGAGGACATGACGCTTCGCGCAATTAGCGTACTGCAGTGTGTTGATCTTATTGCTGCCGAGGATACGAGACATTCGCGGATGCTCTTGAGTCATTACGATATCGACACGCCTATGACAAGTTTTCACGAGCACAGCGGCGAGGCTGTCGTTGCTGATGTCGTCAGACGCATCGAGCAGGGACAAGCCGTTGCATTAATCAGCGATGCAGGAACACCGCTCGTGTCTGATCCCGGGTACGTCCTGGTAAGGTGCGTACAAGACCGGGGTCTATCTATTGTTCCCCTCCCTGGCGCGTGTGCCGCTGTGACTGCACTCAGTGCTGCCGGCTTGCCAACCCATAGTTTCCGGTTCGAGGGTTTCCTTTCAGCCAAACGCGGTCCGCGACGCTCCCGCCTGGACGCGCTTAAGTCAATTGATTCAACACTGATCTTCTACGAGGCCCCACACCGGATTTTGGATTTGTTGAGTGACATGCTCGAGGTCCTCGAACCCGATCGCGAAATTTGCATTGCTCGAGAAATTACGAAAACATTTGAAACTATTCGTCGTGGGTCGATTGCGGGAATTTATGCCTGGGTGGGCAGTGATTCAAATCAGCAGCGAGGCGAGCTTGTCGTGATGGTGGCGCCAAGGCAGGAGCAAGCAAGCACGGTAAGTGACGAGGCCTTAAAGCTGCTTTACCGACTCTCGGACGAGTTGCCTCCTAGGAAGGCTGCACAGCTTGTGGCCGATCATTACAAACTGAAATCGCGCGCGCTTTATCAGTTACTGTTAGATAGAGAGTAATCGTTTGTTGAGTCTGTTCGTTACGGGTGCTAGCGTACGCGTGAGTCAGTTAGACGGCCGCTGTAACTCCGGTTACAGAGGAAAGTCCGGGCTCCAACGGGTCAGAGCGCCAGGTAACGCCTGGGGGGCGTGAGCTCACGGAAAGTGCAGCAGAAAGGAAACCGCCCATGTGTTTTGTGGGTAAGGGTGAAAAGGTGCGGTAAGAGCGCACCGCGCGGCTGGTAACAGGCGTGGCGATGGTAAACCCCGCTCGGAGCAAGACCAAATAGGGATCCTTATGCCGTGACCCTCGGCGGATCCGGGTAGGTCGCTACAGGCGTCTGGTGACAGGCGTCGCAGATGAATGGCCGTTCTCGACAGAACCCGGCTTATCGACTGACTCTTCTGTGCACCCCTGTAAAAGGGGGTGCTCTTTATATCTTTTTAGCATATAAAGCCTTCATTTAATTACCTTTCATTCTTCTTACGTAGAAAGTATCTCCAACACCCACCTAATAGACTGACTTTTTTCTTAATTACCGTCCTCATAAGCCCCGAAAAAAACCGCCGATTTGTTGCCGAGAGGCGCATATAAGGTGCTGAAATACTTAGAGATTTTTATTTCAAGACATTGACCCTCCGTCGTCACGTTGTTAAGGTGGTGATTAGTGGGAGAAAGTGGGTAATTGGGGAATTAACCTGCTTTTTTTTGAAATAAGTGGAGGTTTGTGGTGTTTAGGGGAGTACAGCACATCAATCTTGATGCGAAAGGGCGATTGTCTGTCCCTGCGCGTCAACGCGAGTTGCTTCTCGATATCAGTGCGGGCTCCGTGGTCGTGACCATCGATACACAGTCTTCATGTTTGGTGTTGTATCCCTTGCGCGAGTGGGAGCGCATTGAGCGCGATGTTCAAGACCTGCCCACACTCAACCCTGCGGTTCGACGTTTCCAGCGGCTTGTGCTCGGTTATGCCAGTGATCTTGACCTTGATGGAAATGGTCGGGTGTTGTTGCCTGGCGCGCTGCGTGAGTACGCACAGCTCGACAAGCGCGTGGTGTTGGTCGGACAGGGGAATAAGCTCGAGCTTTGGTCTGAGCCCCTTTGGGAGGCTGAGTGCAAAGCTGCATTGGCGGCCGACGGCGACGAGTTGCCTGCCGAGCTCCTAGGGCTGAAGCTTTGAACGATACGGGACACGTTTCCGTATTGCTCGAGGAGTCGGTCGCGGCCTTGGCCATTAACCCCGACGGCACGTATCTCGATGGGACGTTTGGCCGAGGCGGTCACAGCAAAGCAATCTTAGGTGCATTGTCCTCTAAGGGCAGACTCATCGCGGTCGATAAGGACCCCGCTGCTGAGGCGTCGGCCAAGTCGTTTGCTGACGACTCGAGATTTGAATTTATGGCGGGTAGTTTTGCAGATCTACCGGCATCGGTTTCCGACGGCGCGCTCGACGGTATTTTGCTCGACCTGGGCGTCTCGTCGCCGCAGCTTGATAACGCGGATCGCGGCTTTGGATTTCGCGACGACGGTCCACTGGACATGCGAATGGATACGCGTTCGGGTGTCACTGCTGCGGACTGGATCGCCGTGGCGTCAGAAGCCCAGATCGCCGAGGTGATTAAAACGTACGGTGAAGAGCGGTTCGCACGTCGCATGGCATCCGCCATTGTGAAGGTGAGGGCGGAGACCCCGATATGCCGAACTAAGCAGTTGGCCAGCATTGTTGCCGAGGCAAATCCACGGTGGGAGCCTAACAAACATCCTGCGACTCGGGCGTTCCAGGCCATTCGTATCTATATCAACCGAGAGCTTGAGGACCTAGAGCTCGCACTCGACCCTATGGTCGCCAAGTTGGCGCCGCGAGGCCGTTTAGTTGTTATCAGCTTTCACTCCCTCGAAGATCGAATTGTGAAACGGTTTATGCGCAATCAGGCTAGAGGTGAGCAACTCCCTCGGCGCGTGCCAGTGATTGATAGCGATACGGGTAAAACCTTAAATTTGGTGGGTAAGGCCGTAAAGCCCTCAAGCAGCGAGGTCGAGCGTAATCCCAGATCGCGATCGGCCATTATGCGAATCGCGGAGCGCCGATAATGCGGGCGGTATTGAGCGCTTCGCCCTTGCGCATTGCCCTCTGTGCTGGACTCGTTTTGTTCAGCGCGTTGTTGGTTGTCGGTGAGACGCATCAAACGCGCTTGCTCTTTACCAAGCTTCAGGCTCAGGAAAGTGAACGGTGGCATTTGCAAGAGCGCTACAGTCGCCTTTTGCTGGAATACTCGACACTCTCTGCACCCCACCGCATCAGTGCGCTTTCAAAGACATCACTTGCCATGAGGTCGCCCAATACGGGGTCGATTAAGGTGGTGGCACAATGAGCCGCAGTCGCCCCCCCGTCCTTGTTTATCGCTGGCGAATCGCGCTTACGGCGGCGGTGCTTGCAGGGCTCTTTGGCATGCTGGTTGTTAGGCTGGTGCAGCTACAAGTCGGTGCAAGCCAGTACGGAGCACATTTTTTACAGCGTCAGGGTGACTTAAGAGCCGTTCGTTCCGCTGAAATTCCCGCCTATCGAGGGCTAATCACTGACCGTAGGGGCGCTCCGTTGGCTATTTCCACGCCTGTGGTGACGCTTTGGACTAACCCGCAGGAGTTGCGCGGGAGTGGGCGAGAGTCGGAGCTTGCGACCCTCATGAATCTGGCGCCTAAAAGCTTTGAGGCAAGGCTCAACCGTTACCGAAATAAACAATTTATGTACCTTGCACGTCATCAGACGCCCCAAGTCGCAGGTGCGGTCATGGAAGCGGGCCTGCCGGGCGTTTATGGAAAGCGAGAATATCGTCGCTTTTACCCCGCTGGAGAGGTTGTCTCTCAGCTTGTCGGGACGACTAACATCGATGGTGCAGGTGCGACCGGCGTCGAGCTGTTGTTTGATACAAGCTTGCAAGGACGCACTGGCAAAAAGCAGTTTATTAAGGCGCTTCACGGGGAGTCTATCCGAGATATTGGTGTGGTTGAGGAGGCTGCAGACGGTCAGTCTTTGCGGCTTAGTATTGATCTTCGATTACAGCATGTGCAGCACCGAGAGCTGCTTACGGCATTGGGAGAGACGGGTGCTGCTGCGGCTTCGGCAGTCACGATTGATGCGCAGACGGGCGAAATTTTGGCCATGACCAATCTTCCTTCGTTTAACCCAAATCGGCGGGGGCAGCTCGATCTCACGACGATGCGAAACCGCGTGGCAACCGACGTTTTTGAGCCGGGGTCCACGGTCAAGCCATTGACGTTGGTTGCAGCATTAGAAAGTGGTGACTTCGATATCGACACCTTGGTGGATACGTCGCCGGGGAGGATTACGGTTGGCGGAAAAGTGCTGCCGGATCCCCGAAACTACGGTGAGATTACCGTGTCTCGCATCATTGAAAAGTCCAGCCAGGTTGGCGTTACTAAAATCGCGCAGGCGATCGGGCATGAACGCATCATCGATGTGTTTCAGCGTTTTGGTTTAGGTCAGTTGACGGGCGCTGAATTTCCGGGAGAGCGGTCGGGTCGACTGCCCGATCATGATTTTTGGAGTGCGATTGACCGGGTTACGCCCGCGTTTGGTTACGGCCTTTTAGTCACGCCCCTGCAGCTGGCGCATGCTTACGCGATTCTCGCCAATCAGGGTCGAATGGTGCCGCTGACCTTGCTTGCAAATGAGGGGCAGGGCGCAGCCGGTCGACAGATCATTTCGCCGGAAATTGCCGATGAAGTGGTGACAGTGCTTCACCGCGTGACGGGTCGAGACGGTACAGCACAACGCGCAAGTGTTGCGGGCTTCAATGTGGGCGGAAAGACCGGAACCATCCACAAAGTCGGTGCAACTGGGTATTTGGACGATCGTTATGTTGCGCTGTTTGTGGGCGTTGCGCCTATTGAGGCCCCGCGTTACGTCACTGTAGTGGTTATCGATGAACCCAAGGGTGACGCGTATGGCGGCGGTGCGGCGGCAGCGCCTGTTTACTCTCGAATTACTCAAGAGGTTCTCCGAATACAAAGTGCAGTGCCCACGGATTCCGATAAGCAGTCGCCGGTAAAGACCGTTGCAATGGCTGAGAGGGATAATCCTCGTGTATAACCAAACTCTCGGCATGTTAACTGACTCGCTTGCGCCACTTCCGGTGTCAATGAGTGCGCTCGTGCCCGAGGCTTTGTCGCTCGACAGTCGCACGATAAACCGCGGTGATGCTTTTGTTGCAGTAAAGGGTGTTGATGTGGATGGGCGTCGCTACATTAATGACGCGCTTACTCAAGGTGCAGTTGCTGTCTTGGCCGAAGCAGAGGGCCTGACTCATCAGGATCCTCGAGTGATCCCAGTTGCTGGACTTAAATCACACTTGGGTGAGTTGGCTCGACGATTTTACGCGGACCCCTCAACAGATCTTTGTCTCGTTGCAGTGACTGGGACAAATGGCAAGACGAGTATCTCAGACTACACGGCGCAGCTATTACGACTGCTCGGTAAGTCGGCGGGTACCATTGGCACGCTGGGGGCACGCACACAATCCGGTGACGCCGCCGAAGCCAAGAATACGACACCGGATGTTTTTACGCTCAATAAACACCTGGCAACGTGGCGGAACAATGGGGTGAAGTACGCGGCTATTGAGGCCTCGAGTCACGCGCTGCAGCAGGGCCGGCTGGACGGTTTGAGTGTTCACACCGGCGTGTTCAGTAACCTCACAAGAGATCACTTGGACTACCACGGCGATCTCAAGGCCTATCGTCAAGCCAAGCTTCGATTGTTCACAGAATTTATGCCTGATCGTGTGATCTATAACCTCGACGATACGGCAACTGTCGATGCTCGCCACAGCGCTAAAGGACACTCATTCGGCCTCTCATTAACTGACGCATCTGCCGATGTCTTCATTAGGCTGTCTAATGACTGCTCAGCCGGCTTGGCGTTTCAAGTTCAATCGCCCTTTGGTACCGCAGAGATTACGACGGCGCTACACGGCCAATTCAATGCTTTTAATGTGACGGCGGCGATTATCACGGTCTGTGGCCTTGGCTTTACGTTTAAAGATGTCGCAAATGCTGCCCATCACCTCAGGTCCGTAGAGGGTCGAATGCAAGTAGTGAAGGGCGGTGGAGACACCCGAGTGGTCGTGGACTTCGCTCATACCCCAGATGCGCTGGAGCGCGCTCTGACGGCGCTGAGTCAGTCGTGCAGCGGCGACTTGTGGGCTGTTTTTGGCTGTGGCGGCGATCGAGACGTCGGAAAACGCTCGGAGATGGGTCGCGTCGCGCAGGCGCTAGCTGACCGGGTTGTAGTGACTAACGATAACCCTCGATCTGAGGATCCTCTGCGCATCGCCCAGGCAATCGCTGCGGGCTGCAGCGGTGATGGTGTTCACATTGAACTCGATCGTGCGGAGGCGATTCGCTACGCCATACGCTCAGCTAAAGCAGGAGATACCGTGCTTGTGGCCGGTAAGGGACATGAGAATTACCAGCACATTGGTCATGAGCGGCGCCCATTCTCTGATGTCGTATGCGCCGAGCAGGCACTTTGGGAACGCGAAGGGGGGCTGCAATGATCAGCCTTCAGCTCTCAGATCTTGCGCGAGTGCTGGGCGTGGCGGTGCAAGGTGCGGATGCGCCAATTACAGGGCTGGCGATAGACAGTAGAGCTGTGACCACTGGCGATCTTTTTGTGGCGATCCGAGGCGATCGTGTTGATGGCAGCGACTTTATAGAAAAGGCGCTGGCGCGTGGCGCTGCCGCCGTCGTGAGCAGTCGGGCACTGAGTCATACGATTCCGCACCTGACAGTTGCCGATTCTGGCACCGCTTGTGCAGCCTTTGGACGATTGGCGCGGGAGTCGTTTGACGGCGTTGTTGTGGGTATTACTGGCAGCGCGGGTAAAACAACTGCCAAAGCGTTTTTAGCCGCGATTTGTGCCTGTACAGATCGAACGGTTGCCACGGATGGCAATCAGAATAATGAGCTGGGTGTGCCGTTGACGCTGGCAAAGCTACTATCTGCGCCGCAGTTCGGGGTCATCGAAATGGGCGCTGCTCAGCGCGGGGATATCGCGCATTTGAAAAACATGGCGTTGCCTCAGATCGTTGTGTTGCTCAATGCGCTTGAAGCGCACGTTGGCCGCTTTGGTAGTCTCGATAATATTGTGGCGACTAAGGGAGAGATTCTTGACGGACTGTCGCCATCGAGTGTGGCGGTCTTGAACGCCGACCAGTCGAACTTCGCGGTATGGAGCGCGCGAGCCCAACCTGCACGAATAATCTCCTTTGGGTGGGGGGCTGGCGCAGATGTCCGCGTTGTAAGTGAGCGCTCAGTTGGTTTTAAGGGGTCTCAGGTGGAGCTCGATCTCAATGGTTCGAGCGTTTCTGTGCGTCTTTGTGTTCCGGGAAAGGGCGGCGTGACGAACGCGCTTGCAGCGGCCGCAGCAGCCATTGGACTGGGTATTGAAGTCGATAAAATTGTCGAGGGGCTTGAGTCAGTTAAGCCCGTTGCGGGACGCGGAAACTCAGTCACCTTGCGCGATGGCGTAACGCTTATCGACGACAGTTATAACGCCAGCCCTTCAAGCGTGATTGCCGCGCTAGATGTCCTGTCTACTTCGAAGGCACCGCGAACTGCCGTTTTGGCCGATATGTTGGAGCTGGGGGATGAGGCGGTGAGTTATCACCAGCAGGTGGGCCGATACATCTCGAAGCTCGGTATAGAGCGTGTCATCGCAGTCGGCGACTTGTCGCGGCATATTGGCGACCACTGCTCGCTGCAGTCCATCTACTTCCAAGATGCCGATGCACTGTTAGGGGCCTGTCCCACCTTTTCGAAAAATGAAACCGTACTGGTGAAGGGCTCAAGGGGTATGCACTTGGATCGATTTGTAGATGCAGTGACATCCTCTTTAGGAGAGACAACATGTTAATGTGGCTTGCGCAGCAGCTGGCTGTTTGGGAGTCGGCATTCTCGGTATTTGACTACATAACGCTGAGAGGCATTCTCTCGGCGATGACGGCGTTAATTGTTTCAACCCTTGTCGGTCCAGCGATGATTCGCGGATTACGAGACATGCAAATTGGTCAGTCTGTTCGCACAGACGGACCACAATCTCACTTAAGTAAAGCGGGCACGCCCACAATGGGTGGTGCCTTGATCATCGTAGCGATCGCTTCGGGAACACTGCTTTGGGGGGATCTATCCAGTCGATACTTGTGGGTGGCGTTACTCACTACAGTGGCGTTTGGTGCGATTGGTTGGGTTGATGACTACCGAAAAGTTGTCGAAAAAGACTCTCGAGGGCTACCGGCGCGGTGGAAGTATTTTTGGCAGTCGATGGTGGGATTGGCCGCCGTGACTTATTTGTTTTCGTCGTCAACGCAGATGCCAGAACTGACGCTTTACCTCCCGTTTCTGAAAGACTTTGCATTTGTAATGGGACTGCTCTTCATTCCCTGGTCATACCTCGTCGTTGTCGGGTCGAGTAATGCCGTAAATCTCACGGACGGTCTCGACGGTCTGGCGATCTTACCCACGGTCATGGTGGCCGCTGGGCTCGGCATGATTGCTTACCTCACCGGGCATGTACAGCTCGCTGCATATTTGAATATTGCGTATATCGCCGGTGCCGGAGAAATGGTTATTTTTTGCGGCGCTATCGCCGGCGCTGGACTGGGTTTCCTCTGGTTTAACACCTATCCTGCCATGGTTTTTATGGGTGATGTGGGCGCGCTGGCACTGGGTGCTGCACTCGGCATCGTGGCCATCATTATTCGTCAGGAGCTGGTGCTTTTTATAATGGGCGGCGTCTTCGTAATCGAGACACTGTCTGTGATTATTCAGGTGGCGTCATTTAAGTTGCGCGGAAAGCGCGTTTTTAAAATGGCGCCCATTCATCATCATTTCGAATTGTCCGGTTGGCCCGAGCCGCGTGTGATCGTCCGTTTTTGGATCATCACAGCGATGCTGGTTTTGTTTGGCCTTGCGACATTGAAGTTGAGGTAGATCACGATGACGCCTGAACTCATTTCCAGTTCGACGCGACGCGCGGTCCTCGGTATGGGGCGCACCGGGCGGTCGGTTGCGCGTTTTTGGAAAGAGCAAGGCTTACCCTTTATTGCCATGGATACCCGTGCTGATCTGTCGAGCAGCCCAGTCTTGAAAGAGGAGCTCGACGGGGTCGAGACTCATTTTGGCGAGATCGATCTGAGGCTCATGAACCAAATTGATTTAATGATTGCCTCACCCGGTATCGCTATGGACTCGCCGGCCATTACCTTGGCGCAGGCTCAAGGCGTTGAAGTGCGCGGCGATATTGATCTGTTTGTGGCTGAAGCAAAGCGTCCCGTCATCGGTATTACCGGATCGAATGGTAAGTCGAGTGTGACGACGTTTGTGGGTCAGCTACTGACCGCTTGTGGTAAGCGGGTTGCGGTTGGAGGGAACTTGGGTGTGCCTGCGCTTGAGCTTCTGAATGAAACGCCGGACGTCTATGTGCTCGAGCTTTCTTCCTTTCAGCTTGAGCGTGCGGGCGATCTGAATCTCGCGGTGGCAACCGTGCTGAATTTGTCCCCCGATCATCTCGATCGGCATCAAACGATGCCACTGTACCATCTCGCAAAACACCGAATTTTCGCCGGCGCAAAGAACGTCGTCGCGAACTACAGAGACGCTCTAACACAGCCTGTGGGTAAGGGCGACGTGCCTTGGGTTTTGTGGCGCGACAGCGAGCCCGACCTTAACCAGCTGGGTCTTCGTGAGCACGAGGGCGAGGTCTGGCTATATCACGGGTTTGAGCCTTTATGCGCTTGTTCTGACATCGCCCTTGTGGGTGACCACAATATTCGAAATGCCCTGGCGGCTCTGGCGGTGTGTCATGCGCTGGGGATCGAGTACCACGACCTCGTCGCCGGTCTAAAGACGCTTTCAGGCCTGGCTCATCGCTGCGAGATGATCCTAGAGCATCAGCACGTGCGTTACGTGAACGACAGCAAAGGCACGAACGTTGGCGCAAGCATCGCCGCCTTAGAGGGTCTTTCGAAGGGAAAGAACGTGATCCTAATTGCTGGTGGTGAGGGGAAAGGTCAGTCATTTAAACCGCTGTCGAAAGCCATTGGCAGGTCGTGTAAGCACACCATTCTTATCGGTCGCGATGCCGACAAAATCGAGGCGACACTCGAGCCGCATGTGTCTCGAGAACGTGCAAGCTCGATGACGGAGGCCGTTCGATGTGCTGTCGAGTGGGCGTCAGAGGGCGACGTCGTTTTATTGTCGCCTGCCTGTGCGAGCTTTGACATGTTTAGAGATTATCAGGACCGCGGTACCGCGTTTCGCGACGCCGTGGGTCTTATCGTGCAGGAGGCTGAACTATGACGGTAACGCCGCGCGATAATTGGGCGGGATCTCTCCTTCTCGTGCTGGCGTCCGCACTCATTGCGGTGGGTGTTGTCGCCATCTCCTCAGCCTCGATTAGCCTGTCGGAAGTGAAATTTGGTAATGAATGGCATCATGCCATCCGACACCTCTCTTATCTCGCCATTGGTGTCACGCTTGGGTTTTTCGCGTACCTGCTGCCGCTCGATGTATGGCGACAGACATCGCCATGGCTTCTGATGTTGGCGTTTGCTCTACTGGTACTTGTCCTCGTGCCGGGGGTCGGCCGAGTGGTTAATGGTAGTCAGCGCTGGATTCCTTTAGCAGGGTTTACGTTTCAGCCATCAGAGTTCGCCAAGTTTGCACTGGTCTTATGGTTATCGGGCTATATGGTGCGTCACGGTGAGGAGTTGCGGACGGTTCTCAGAGGTTTACTCAAGCCCATCTTGGTGCTGATTTTATTTGCGCTGTTACTGTTGTCCGAGCCTGATTTTGGCGCAACGGTCATCATTTTGGGTACCGCATTTGGAATGTTGTTCATGGGCGGTGCACGCCTTATCTACGTGCTTGGTCTGATCGTGTCAGCGGTCGCAATTATGGCGGGAATGATTCTTATGGCGCCCTACCGTATGCAGCGGCTGATGGCGTACCAAGACCCCTGGAGCGACCCATTTGGCAGTGGTTTCCAACTCATACAGTCGCTAATCGCCTACGGGCGCGGTGAGTGGCTGGGTGTCGGGCTGGGTAATAGCATTCAGAAGCTCTTTTACTTGCCTGAGGCCCACACCGACTTTGTCTTTTCAATTTGGGCTGAAGAAACAGGGCTCGTAGGCGCTGTGGCTGTGATCATCCTGTTTGCCGTGTTTGTCGGTCGTATTGTGTTTATGGGGTATCGCTTTCTCCTTGAGAGTCGCGAATTCGAGGCGTATTGCTGTTTTGGTTTCGCGCTCGTGTTCGCCGGTCAAGCCTTCGTCAACATGGGCGTGAGCTCGGGGCTGCTCCCAACCAAAGGGCTAACGCTCCCCTTTATTAGCTACGGTGGTAACAGCTTGATGATGAGCTGTATCACGGTGGGTCTCTTGCTGAAGTTAGAGCGAAGTCAGGTTGCAGCGACGACTAAAGTTCAGGCGAGGAGAAGGTTGCCATGAGCTCGTCGACGCACAGCGCTATGATCATGGCGGGTGGCACCGGTGGACACGTCTACCCGGGCCTTGCGGTTGCGAGTGCGCTGCGCGAAGCGGGCTGGCGAGTTTCCTGGATAGGAACAGCCCGCGGACTTGAGGCTCGCGTCGTACCCGTGAGTGGCATGACACTGCACACACTCACCACCTTGGGTTTGCGTGGGAAGGGCATTATTTCACGGCTAAAGGGCGTCTTTTCTCTTGTCTTTGCTTGCCTTCAGGCGCTGCGACTCTTACTGCGACATCGACCGACTTTAGTGATTGGTTTCGGTGGTTATGCGGCAGGACCTGCCGGTGCTGTGGCCACAATGCTGCGCATTCCTGTGCTTATTCATGAGCAAAATGCAGTTGCTGGGACCACTAATCGATTGCTTGCTCGAGGCGCTTGCCGTGTTATGGCCGGGTTTGAGGGGGCCTTTGCGTTGTCTGCGAACGCCTTGGTGACCGGGAACCCCCTCCGAGCAGAGCTGTGTCAGCAACCTCAAAAAGCCTATCCACAGTCGATGTTTTCTTCGGAGCGCCCATTGCGTATCGCCATTTTGGGTGGAAGTCAGGGTGCGCTGGCCCTGAACAAGGGGTGTCCCGATGCGTTTGCTGCACTCCCGACAGAAGTGCTGGCGGCGCTTGACGTAAAACATCAATGCGGCGCACTGCATTTGGACGTCACTCAAGACGCTTGGGCCTCAGTCGAAGTGCGCAATATCGACGTAATGCCCTTTGTCGAGGACATGGCGTCATTGTATGCGTGGGCGGATCTTGCGATTTGTCGTGCAGGCGCTCTGACGGTTAGCGAGCTTGCTGTTACTGGAACACCCAGTCTTTTGGTCCCGCTGCCACAGGCAATCGACAACCATCAGATGAAAAATGCTGAAGTACTGTGTGAGGCTGGTGGTGCGCATATTCTGCCGCAGTCCTCGCTTGGCGATACGACACTGGCTCAGTTTATTAACGACATTATCAACGACGCAGCACGCCTGAGCACCATGTCAGAATGTGCGCGAGCGTGGTCCAAACCGAACGCGACTCAGGACGTTGTTTCGGTCGCACAGGAGGTGGCGTGTGGCTGAGGCTGTTCTAACACGTGAACCCATGATGCGTCGGATTCAGCGCATTCACTTTGTAGGCATTGGTGGCTCTGGCATGAGCGGTATTGCGGAAGTGCTTGCCGGCTTGAACTATCAGGTATCGGGCTCCGACATCGCTGAGAATTCATCCATTGATCGACTCAGAGGTTTGGGCATTTCGGTTGCCATAGGCCACAAAGCCTCTCATGTTGCGGGTGCTGATGTCTTGGTCGTGTCCTCCGCGATTAATCAGTCTAATCCGGAGGTTAAGGCGGCCAGAGAGTTGCGAATCCCCATCGTACCCCGGGCAGAAATGCTAGCGGAACTGATGCGCTATCGATTCAGTGTCGCTGTTGCAGGGACCCACGGTAAAACCACGACGACCAGTCTTATTGCGTCACTAATGGCTGAGGCGGGTCTGGATCCGACCTTCGTCATTGGTGGGGTGCTCAATAATTTGGGCACCAATGCACAGCTGGGCGCGAGTGAGTATTTGGTGGTCGAGGCCGACGAGAGTGACGCGTCTTTTTTACACTTGTTGCCCATGATGTCGGTGATCACGAATGTCGAGCCCGATCACATGGAGCATTACGAGGGTGACGTTCGCGCTTATAAGCAGGCCTTTGTCGAATTTCTACATAACCTGCCGTTTTACGGTGTTGCGCTGGTGTGTCTTGACGATCCCGGTGTGCGTGAGTTGCTGCCCAGTATCACGCGACAGGTCGTCACCTATGGTTTCTCTGACGATGCGGACTACCGCCTAGAAGCACTCCGGTTTTCGGGAACCCAAAGCCAATTCACGCTGCACCGCAAGGCAATGGGTGACGCCTTGGCATTGATGCTACCCATGCCTGGCGTTCATAACGCCCTCAATGCGGCCGCGGCCGTTGCCGTTTGCTCTGAGTTGGGTGTTAGCGATGACGCACTTACGCGTGGCCTCAAGTCTTTTGAAGGTGTTGGACGTCGCTTCTCGGTGTTGGGTGATATTCGGTGGCAGGGCGGCGACGCGCTGTTAGTCGACGACTACGGCCATCATCCCACGGAACTTAAAGCCACGATTCTTGCGGCGCGAGAAGCGTATCCTGACAGGCGACTCGTTATGGTCTTCCAGCCGCATCGATACAGCAGAACGCGGGACTGTTACGACGATTTTGTCGATGTGCTGTCGACGGTAGACGCGCTTGTACTCCTCGACGTTTACGCGGCGGGCGAGGAAGCCGTTGTCGGTGCGGACAGTCGAGCACTTGCTCGAAGCATTCGCCAGATGGGCTTTATCGATCCCGTCCTGTTGAGCGACAACGGTCAGTTACCGAGTCGATTGATCAAGCTACTCACGGATGACGATGTCCTCGTGATGCAAGGCGCTGGCAATATTGGCCGCTTGGCGCGTTTGCTCTCTGAAGCGACGTCTCTGGAGGCGCTGTCATGAGTCCCGATCTGCAGGGAAAGCATGTCACCGTTCTGATGGGCGGGACCTCAGCAGAGCGTGAGGTCTCTCTGAAAAGCGGCGCTGCGGTGGCGAATGCGCTCACGCTTGAAGGGGTGCAGGTCACCCGCATCGATACGGCAGTCCCAAACTGGCATCAAGATCTACCGTCGGACACCTTCGTTTTTAATTTACTTCACGGCGCGGGTGGAGAGGATGGTCGCGTTCAAGGGCTTCTCGAAACACTGGGTGTCGCTTACTCAGGTTCAGGGGTACTTGGCAGCGCACTGAGCATGGACAAGGTAAAGACCAAGCAGGTCTGGAAAAGTCTTGATCTGCCTACACCGGCCTTCGAAATTATCGATGAGCACAGTGATTTGGCAGCTGTAATTGCGCGTCTGAATTCGGTGTTTGTAAAGCCGATTTCAGAGGGTTCCTCGGTCGGTATGGCCGCGGCGAGCGATGCGGAGTCACTGCGCGTGGCCCTTATTAATGCGCAAAAGTCGGGCGTTCCTGTCATGGCGGAACAGTTTGTCAGTGGCGAGGAGTACACCGTTGCGATCCTTCGTGGGCGATCGCTACCGCCGATCAAGATTACGCCTGAGTCTGATTTTTACGACTACAACGCGAAGTATGTGTCGGGAACGACACGCTTCGAGTGCCCAGCGCCGTTGAGCGTGAACGAGACACAAGCATTGCAGGCGCTGGCCTACGCGGCATTTGTCGCGTCGGGCGCTGAAGTGTGGGGGCGTGTCGACATGATTCGGGGTGCAGACGGTTGGCAGTTACTTGAGGTCAATACGGTGCCTGGTATGACAGAGCACAGCCTTGTTCCCAAAGCCGCAGAGGCCGCAGAGCTACGGTTTATTGATCTACTCGATGAAATTTATTTGGGGTCTTGGGAGTTGCGTTATGCCGCGTGAACTTACCCGACAGTCCAACGGTGCAGTCGGTACTCGCTGGGAGCGCTTTCTGCGCAGTGTTAAGCGCGTCATCACTGCCGTGAGTTTTATTGTCATCGCGGCGGTTGTGGGGCTGTTGACACAGCGCGCTACCGATATGCCAGTGCAAGAAATTGCGATCTTGGGGGATATGCAACACGTGTCGCGCGCAACGGTGGAAGCGGTTATTGGACCGCACGTGAGCGAAGGCTTCCTGCTGACGGATCTCGCTGGAATTCGGTCTGACCTTGAGGCACTGCCTTGGGTGTTTGAGGCCAAGGTGCGCCGAGAGTGGCCTGGCACGGTACACGTACACGTCACCGAAGAGCAGCCTATCGCCCGTTGGGGCGAGGCAGCCTACATCAATCCGCACGGTATTGTCTTTGATGGAGCGCCGTTCGATCGGTACGCCGAGCTACCTCAACTGTGGAGCGAGCACAGTGCACCGGTCGTGCTCATCGAACAGTTTAAGTTATTTCAGATGCTCCTTACGCCCCACGGTTTGGGTATCTCGGTTCTCAAGGAAGATCGGTTGGGACAAATATCGGCCGAGCTCACCGACGGCACGAGCGTGCAATTTGGCGACAAGGAATTCGCGCAGCGCGTCCGCCGCTTTGCTGTGTTGCTCGGTCGTGAGGCGCAAGAGAATTCGATTACGCGAATAGATTTTCGGTACGAGCGCGGAGCAGCGGTTCTGCGCCAGCAAAAGCAATTTGCAGTGACCACAGTAGCCCAAGAGCGAGGAGGTCGGTAATGACAGCGAATGAAGAGAAACGAATGATCGTTGGACTGGATATAGGGACGTCCAAGGTGGTTGCTGTGGTCGGTGAAGTTGATGCTGATGGGACGATTGATATCGTTGGCATTGGGTCTCACCCGTCCAAGGGGTTGAAAAAGGGCGTTGTCGTCAACATTGAGTCGACCGTTAATGCCATTCAACGGGCGGTGGAAGAAGCCGAGCTGATGGCGGGTTGTCAGATTCACTCGGTGTATGTCGGTATTGCCGGCAATCATATTCGATCGATGAACTCTCACGGTATTGTCGCGATTAAAGACCGTGAAGTAGAGCGCGCCGATATCGGGCGAGTGATCGATGCGGCGCAAGCAGTTGCGATACCTGCGGACCAGAAAATTCTCCACGTGCTCCCACAAGAGTTCGTGATCGACAATCAAGGCGGCATTAAAGAGCCACTGGGTATGTCCGGTGTTCGTCTCGAAGCCAAGGTACACCTGGTCACTTGCGCCGAAACGGCCGCACAAAACATTGAAAAATGTGTTCAGCGGTGTGGTTTGGAGGTGGACGCCATTGTCCTAGAGCAGTTGGCATCGAGTTACTCGGTGATTACCGATGACGAACGAGACCTCGGTGTGTGCATGGTGGATATTGGCGGCGGGACGTCAGACATTGCCATCTTCACCGAAGGGTCTATTCGGCACACAGGGGTTATTCCCATTGCGGGCGATCAAGTCACGAGTGACATTGCAATGGCCTTACGCACACCGACCCAGCACGCGGAGGAAATTAAAATTCGATACGCCTGTGCGCTCGCTCAGCTCACAGGACCCGACGAAACCATCAAGGTTCCCAGCGTGGGCGATCGCCCTCCGCGCGATCTGTCGCGTCAGTCGTTGGCAGAGGTTGTTGAACCGCGCTACGACGAGCTGTTTACGTTAATCCAAGGTGAGACGCGACGCTCTGGCTTTGAAGACCTTATACCCGCCGGCATCGTGCTGACCGGTGGGACCTCCAAAATGGAGGGTGTGGTGGAACTTGCTGAAGAGATTTTCCACATGCCGGTGCGAGTCGGTGCGCCGCAGTACACCCGCGGCATGCACGACATTATTCGTAATCCGATTTACGCGACAGCCGTGGGACTGCTGCTCTCGGGTGCAAAAGAACTTCATGACGGGGCGCAGCTTGCTGCGGGTCGCAAGAAGACCAGCGGTTTGCTGGGTGGGTTGCGCAATTGGTTTGGACGCAACTTTTAAAAGAGTAAGGGGATATTCGGGCAGCCGAATAATTTCAAACGGGGAGAAATAAAATGTTTGAACTAGTAGACAATGCACCGCAAAACGCGGTTATCAAGGTGATTGGTGTTGGCGGCGGCGGTGGTAATGCGGTTCGTCACATGATCGAGCACGATATTGAAGGCGTAGACTTCATTTGCGCAAATACCGACTCGCAGGCGTTGGCAGATATCGACTCTAAAACGATTCTGCAGCTGGGTAACACCATTACTAAGGGATTGGGTGCAGGCGCCAATCCGGAAATTGGTCGTGCGGCCGCACTCGAAGACAGAGATCGAATTGCGGAGTCTTTGCAGGGCGCGGATATGGTTTTTGTGACCGCCGGAATGGGCGGCGGCACTGGCACGGGTGGTGCACCTATTGTCGCGGAGGTAGCGCGTGACATGGGTATCTTGACCGTGGCGGTTGTCACGCGACCGTTCAGCTTCGAGGGCCGAAAGCGTTTGACCATTGCAGATCAAGGTCTCAAAGAACTTGAACAGCATGTTGACTCACTGATTACCGTGCCCAACGAGAAATTGCTCGAAGTTATGGGCAAAAACACCAGCTTGTTGGATGCGTTTAAAGAGGCCAATGACGTGCTCTTTGGAGCAGTTCAGGGTATCGCGGACCTGATTATCCGTCCCGGTATGATCAACGTCGATTTCGCCGATGTGAAGACTGTGATGTCAGAAATGGGTTCTGCAATGATGGGTACGGGTACCGCAACCGGTGAGGGTCGTGCTCGTGAAGCGGCTGAACGTGCCATTAACAGCCCACTGTTAGACGACATAGACCTCAGTGGAGCGAAGGGTCTGTTGGTCAACATTACGGCGGGTCTTGATCTGTCCCTGGGTGAGTTCTCAGAGGTTGGTGAAGCGATTGAAGAGATTGCCTGTGATGACGCGACGGTGGTCATCGGCACAGTGATCGATCCAACCATGGCTGATGAGCTCAAAGTGACCGTCGTGGCCACGGGGCTCGGGGTTGATCAAAGCCGACCTGTCTTGAAGAAGGTTGAGCCACTTGCGCCCATGCGTTCCGCAACATCGACGTCAGCGGCCTATGAGGGGTATGATCTGCCTCCAGCAAAGCGCCAGCGCGCTGCTGCGACTACTCCTTCTGGGCAAGCAGTTGCGGTCGAGGAAAGTAGCGAAGAGGGGTATTTCGATATTCCGGCGTTTCTGCGTCGCCAAGCTGACTAACGCTGAGCGAGGGAGTGGTTGGAAAGAGAGCTTAGCGCTCTCGGGCTAACTGCCCTCTGAAAAAAGGCAAAGGAATGATACGACAGCGGACATTACGAAATTCGATCAAGGCCACCGGTGTTGGCTTGCACACAGGCGATAAAGTGCTCCTGACACTCTGCCCTGCACCCGTCGATACGGGCATCGTTTTTCGCCGTACTGACCTCAACCCTGTGGTCGAGATCCCCGCCCGTGCCGACTTGGTTGGAGAGACGACGCTGTCGACCTGCCTCATTCACGGTGAAGCCCGCGTTTCAACCATCGAGCACCTGCTATCTGCGATGGCAGGACTGGGTGTCGACAACGCGTACGTCGACGTTACCGCCCCTGAAATCCCCATCATGGACGGTAGTGCAGCCCCCTTTGTCTTTTTGCTGCAGTCAGCAGGGATCGTAGAACAACACGCTGCGAAGAAATTTATTCGTGTCAGAAAAGAAGTCACCGTGACCGACGGCGACAAGACTGCCAGCTTTTTGCCGCTTGAGGGATTTAAGATCTCGTTCGGCATCGATTTTGATCATCCGGTGTTCAAACACCGAGCCGCAACCACGGAGATTGATTTTTCCACAACGTCTTTCGTGCGCGAGGTTAGTCGCGCAAGAACCTTTGGCTTTGTCGATGAAATTGAGTATCTGCGCTCACAGGGACTCGCGCGTGGGGGCAGCATGGACAACGCCGTCGTCATCGACGACTACAAGGTCTTGAACCATGGCGGCCTTCGTTACGACGATGAATTTGTGAAGCACAAGGTGCTCGATGCCATTGGCGATCTGTATTTACTGGGGTACAGCCTGATCGGTGAATACCGTGCCTTCAAGTCAGGCCATGCACTCAACAACCAAGCGCTGCGCACCTTGATTGCAAATAAGGATGCGTGGGAGATGGTCACCTTTGACGATGTCGAACAGGCCCCAATTTCCTATCAACAGCCGTTTTTGACTTACGCGCCAACTTAATCGCGGCCGAGAGCAGCGCCGAGTCCAACATACTTTCTTAGGACTTGTATCTCTGGCATAGTGGCGCGATTAACGTGAGCGATTGTGCCCCCTTTGAAATTCATACTGATAAACAACGAAGGCCCTTCTAAAACTGTCGAAATTGGTCGATGGACGCGGGTTGTTGTGTCTGCGATTTTGATTGGTTTGCCCGTGACTTTGGCGGGACTGAGCTACGAGTTTGGCGTTAAAAAAGGGGTTTCTAAAACACAGGCGGCCGAAGAGACTTTGGCGGCAGAAGAAGCGCGCGAGCGCGCCGAGGCCTTGGCTGATCTGGCGGTTGAAGCCGAGAGACGGCTGCAGTCCATGACGCTGCTCTTGGCTGAGTTGCAAAGCCGGGTCACGCGTCTCGATGCGGTGGGCATGAACCTTACACAAAGCGCGGGTTTAGAGCCCGGTGAGTTTAACTTCAACGTACCACCTGCCTTGGGTGGCCCACTGATGACGTCGCAAGACGATGCGCGAGAATTAATTCCTGCGCTTGAGGGTGAGTTGTTCGCCTTGAGTACCGCGTTGGACGATCGCGAGGTTCAACTCGATATATTGTCCGAGTTGATTCAGGGCGAGCAGGTTAAAAGTGATGCGACGCCTGCAGGTCGGCCGATCCTGTCGGGGTGGTTGTCGTCTCGATACGGCAGCCGTATCGATCCGTTCAGTGGTAAAAAAGCGTGGCATGAAGGCATCGATTTCGCGGGACGCGAGGGTGCAAATATCGTTGCGGTGGCCAGCGGTGTTGTCAGCTGGAGCGGCGAGCGTGCGGGCTACGGTAAAATGGTCGAGGTCGCGCACGGCGATGGTGTGATCACGCGTTATGCCCATAACCAAGAAAATCGTGTCAAAGTCGGTGACATGGTTCGCCGTGGTGACGTTGTTGCGCTCATGGGAAACAGTGGCCGCTCTACTGGGCCGCACGTTCACTTTGAGGTTCACAAAAACGGCCGTCCGGTCGATCCTGCGAGTTACTTACACCGCACGCCCAACTAAGGTCATCATCGACCGCTAGTGAACTTCACTGTACCCGTTGATCGCGCAAACTGCGCAAAACCTAATCACACGTAATGGAAACACCATGGCTAATCCGCTGAAGATGATATTCGGCTCGCGTAACGACCGAGTGTTACGTCGAATTAAGAAAACTGTTCGCACCATCAATGCGTTTGAGGAGAGCGTGCAAGCGCTTGACGACGACGCGTTGCGGGCAAAAACGCAAGAATTCAAATTACGGTACCAGAACGGCGAGTCGCTTGACGCGCTGCTGCCTGAGGCCTTTGCCGTCGTTCGGGAGGGCGGTGTCCGTGCCATGGGTATGCGCCACTTTGACGTGCAGCTCATCGGTGGCGTGGTGCTGCACGAGGGCAATGTCGCAGAAATGCGAACTGGAGAGGGTAAGACCTTAGTGGCAACACTGCCGGCTTATCTTAACGCGCTGTCGGGTAATAGCGTTCACCTGATTACCGTCAACGACTATTTGGCGACACGGGACGCCGCGTGGATGGGAAAGCTCTACAACTTCTTGGGACTTGAAGTTGGGGTCGTCAAGGCCGGACAAACGCAAGAAGAGAAGCGTATTGCCTACTCTGCCGACGTGGTTTACGGAACCAACAACGAATTTGGTTTTGATTACCTCCGAGACAACATGGCCTTCAGCATGGACGACAAGATGCAGGGCCAGCTGGCTTTTGCGATTGTTGACGAAGTGGACTCGATTCTGATCGATGAGGCGCGAACGCCGCTCATTATTTCAGGTGCGGCTGAAGACAGCTCCGAACTTTACCGCAAGATTAATAAACTCATTCCGAGACTGGTGGCCCGAACCGATGAGGCGTCGGAGGACGGTCACTTTGTCATTGACGAGAAGCAACGCTCTGTTGAGCTGACTGAGGACGGTCACGAGCTCATTGAGACCATGCTGATCGATGAGGGGTTACTGGCAGCTGATGATTCATTGTATGCCTCCACCAACTTAGGTCTGTTGCATCACGTTACTGCAGCGCTGCGCGCGCACAACCTGTTTCATCGCGACGTCGAATACATTGTACAAAACGGTCAGGTCGTTTTGATCGATGAGCACACGGGCCGCACCATGCCCGGTCGACGTTTGTCGGAGGGCTTGCATCAGTCCATTGAGGCGAAAGAGAACGTCGATATTCAAGCCGAAAGCCAGACTATGGCGTCCACCACGTTTCAGAACTATTTCCGTATTTACGAAAAGTTGAGCGGGATGACCGGAACTGCTGACACTGAGGCGTTTGAATTTCGACAAATTTACGGACTTGAGTGTGTGGTGATTCCAACCAACATTCCGATGAAACGGCTCGATATGAACGACCTCATCTTCATGTCCAAGGAAGAGAAGCTCGAGGCAATTGTTGATGAGACCCGGCGCATTATTGAGCACCAAGCCCCCGTACTGGTGGGTACGGCGTCGGTTGAAACCTCAGAAGAGCTCTCGGAGCACTTCAAGGGCGCGGGTATCGCGCATAAGGTGCTAAACGCTAAGTATCACGAACAAGAGGCTGAGATTATTGCGCAGGCCGGCCGTCCGGGTATGGTGACCATTGCGACCAATATGGCGGGACGCGGTACCGATATTGTACTGGGCGGTAACCTTGAGGCAGAACTTGCCGCTTTGGAGGACGAATCTGCAAAAGTTGCAGCGCAGGCGGCTTGGGAAGAGCGACATCAAGCGGTGCTGGATGCGGGTGGACTTCATATTGTCGGTACCGAACGTCACGAGTCGCGTCGTATTGATAACCAACTGCGGGGACGTGCAGGACGCCAAGGTGACCCAGGTGCGTCACGTTTTTACATTTCACTCGACGACAGTTTGATGCGCATTTTCATGGGCAATATGGCTGGCATCATGCAGAAAGTGGGTATGGAGCGTGGTGAGGCCATTGAGAGCAAAATGGTCACAAACTCAATCGAGCGGGCTCAACGCAAGGTCGAAGGGCGTAACTTCGATATTCGTAAGCAGTTGCTGGAATATGACGACGTGGCGAACGACCAGCGTCAGATTATTTACAAACAGCGCGATCAATTGCTCGACGGCGCCGATGTGGCCGAGATGATCACCAACATACGAACGGATGTGATTCACGCCGGCATCGATCGGTTTATTCCACCGATGAGTGTTGAAGAACAATGGGATGTTGAGGGTTTGGAGCAGTACCTGCGTACCGAATACGCACAAGATATTCCAGTCGTGGCCTGGTTGGACGAGGACAATGACTTGCATGAGGAGTCTCTTCGAGCACGCATTGTCGAGGCTGTGCAAGCCGCGTACGACGAAAAAGGCGCATCGATTGGCGATGCTATGCGGCAAATTGAAAAGCAGGTCATGCTCCAAGTGCTTGATGGGCTTTGGAAGGACCATTTGCAGACTATGGATCAGCTGCGCCAGGGTATTCACTTGCGCGCCTACGCGAACAAGAACCCCAAGCAGGAGTACAAGCGCGAAGCGTTTGAGCTGTTCGAGTCCCTGTTGGAACGTTTGAAGCAAGAAGTCGTGCGTATTCTGAGTCAGATTCAAATTAAGCGAGAGGACGAAGCAGAGGAAATTGAGCGTCGCCGTCGCGAAGAGGCCGCCCGGCAAAAGCTGGCGTTTCAACACGCGCAGGCTCAAGCGTTACCCGAGGCAAGCCAAGGTGAAGCGCCAGAACAAGCCGAAGCACCGAGGTCTCCAGTTGTCCGAGCTGCCCCGAAAGTTGGGCGTAACGACCCGTGCACCTGTGGTAGCGGCAAGAAGTATAAGCAGTGTTGTGGAGTACTCGGTTGAGGTTGCTGGCGTTACCGATCGTAGGTGTCAGGCTTGGCGTTGCTCAAGCGGGTATTAAGTACGCTGGTCGCGACGATCTGGCGTTGATTGAGATTGCTCAGGGCAGCACTACTGCGGCGGTCTTTACACAAAACGCCTTTAGAGCCGCGCCGGTTCTTGTTGCTGAGCGCAATAATGCGGCGCAAGACGCGCGTTACTTGCTGATTAACTCGGGCAACGCTAATGCGGGAACCGGTCAACCTGGAATGATCGCTTGCGAGCAGAGTTGCGACGATGTGGCTCGACTCACCGAGAGCGATGCGCGTCGCGTGCTGCCGTTTTCGACCGGTGTCATTGGCGAGGTACTGGATCCTGTGAAGTTAGCGGCAGCACTGCCCTCAGCCATTGCCAATTTGGACGAGGGGAATTGGGAGCGTGCAGCGCGGGCCATTATGACCACCGACACACGCCCTAAAATTCGAACGCAGCGTGTTGAGGTGAACGGTCGGTCCTGCTGTTTGACCGGCATGAGCAAAGGCTCGGGTATGATTCAGCCGAATATGGCGACGATGCTTGGATTTATTGCCACTGATGCGGTCATCCCCGCGAGCATGTTAGACGGCATGTTACGCACTGCTGTGAACCTGAGTTTTAACCGTATTACGGTCGACGGTGACACGAGCACGAATGATGCGGTGACGCTCAGCGCGACCGGGCAATCAGACTTTGTTGTCTCGCCGACTGCTTCCGAGGAGGCGCTCGCCTTTCAAGCCGCGCTCAACGCACTGGCCATTGCTCTGGCTCAAGACATTATTCGCGACGGTGAGGGTGCGACTAAATTCGTTGAAATCGAGGTCTTGGGTGCGCAGTCGGTCGATGAGGCAGATCGTGTTGCGCGGACCATAGCCCACTCACCACTGGTCAAGACAGCACTGTTCGCCTCAGACCCTAACTGGGGCAGAATTTTAGCTGCCGTGGGGCGTGCGGGTGTCGAGGACCTTGACGTTGACGCGGTCTCACTGACGCTCAACGGTGTGCTGATTGCCGAAAAGGGGGCTCGCGCGCAGCACTACACAGAGCAGGCGGGTGTGGCGGCTATGGCACCCGAGGACCTACTGATTTCAGTCAATCTTGCACGAGGCAATCAGACGGCGACCATTTGGACCACTGACTTCTCTTACGACTACGTCAAGATTAATGCCGAGTACCGCACCTAGTGAGCCACATTATTCACGTGGCAGTGGGGGTGCTGATTGATGACAAGCATTGCGTACTGTTGGCCAGACGCCTTAAAGGCACGCATCTTGAGGGGTTTTGGGAGTTTCCTGGCGGTAAAGTGGAGGCTGAGGAAACCGTGAAGATGGCGCTGAACAGGGAGCTTCGCGAAGAGCTGGGCATTACAGTGGATAGAACGTCGCCACTGCTGACCATTAGCCACGACTACGGCGAAAAGCAGGTCTTGTTAGATGTGCATCGTGTTGAGGCTTGGCTCGGTGAGCCCTTTGGTGCGGAGGGTCAGCCGATTGCCTGGGTGGACGCGCGGTCACTGGACGACTTCCAAGTCCCCGCAGCTAACGCCGAGATCATGGCGCGGGTGGCTGAACTACTCAATGCGGGCTAGCGTCTGCCTTTGCCAGCAATTCAACATGTAAGGCCTCTACCTTTTCGTGTAGCGCCTCCAAGCTCTCATTATTAGTGATCGCGGTGTCGCCGCGAGACAGTCGTGTTTCTCGGTCAAGCTGCGCGGCCATAATTTGCTTGACGAGCTGTTCGCTGTTGTCGTCACGAGACATTGTTCGTGTGAGCTGAACCGCCTCAGGGACATCAACGACCACGACGTAGTCTGCAAAGGTGCTCTGGCCCGATTCGAGCAGTAATGGCGATGAAAGCACGACGTACGCTGAGGTGGCCTCGCGCAACTGACGCGCGATTTCGTCACGAATACGGGGGTGAGTAATGCCCTCGAGTATTTTTCGCTCGCTGGGGTTATCAAAG
>Ga0209652_1000146_pt1 | contig 58350 bp, 60 predicted proteins | sample SaaInl74LU_5_DNA_FD_184641 | JGI IMG/M metagenome (GOLD analysis project Ga0209652, IMG submission 184641) | Marine microbial communities from expanding oxygen minimum zones in the Saanich Inlet - ESP_74LU_5_DNA (SPAdes) (version 2) | ecosystem: Environmental > Aquatic > Marine > Intertidal zone...
TTCAAGCGAGAAGGCTATAAGAAAACAGACTTTTCGCTGAAAGACACCGTTGAGACGTTGAGCAACCCGGGCATCCTACGACTACTCGCGAAGAATATGCAGCCGGGACTGGTCGAGATGAAAAACTCGATGTTTAAACGCGGCTATCTGAAAGAGGTCAACAAATACTGCCCAAGCATTGAACTCGAGGACTTAGAGCCGTATCCAGCGGGCGTTCGAGCCCAGGCGGTGTCACCGGATGGGAAGCTTATCGACGACTTCAAATTTGTTCACACAAAGCGAACAATAAACGTCTGCAACGCGCCCTCGCCTGCTGCGACCTCATCGCTTCCAATCGGGCGACATATTGTTGGTCTGGCGAACGAACAGTTTGAATTTTAGCCAAAAAAAAGCTGCCCGAAGGGCAGCTTAAAGAGCCGTAATGCCTTGGTTACGGCGAACAACGAACTTCAAATGACAACGGAGACATTCAAAGACTGTGCGGAAAAGGTCTCAGTGACCATGCCCGCAACTTCCACCATGACTATGGCTATGGCCACAGCCAGAAGTTTTGGTGACCACACCACCCGTTACAGTCCGCTTACTACTGAGCGAGCCGTAAGTGGGAGTTTCTCGTGAGTTTTTGTACATGGCCTGCGCCAAGGCCACATTTGAAGCACAACCGCAAGCCGTAGCGGCAGGGCTCTTGCGATCAATCTGAACATGTTTCTTCAGACCCGGAATATGGAGCGCTGGGGCGCCCGCGATAATTCTTTTCACTGCCTCGCCCGTTTCTGGGTGAAACTGCAACGCATCGTCGTGGACGCTGTGTTCAATCCGAAAGATCTCGCCTGACTCAATCGATTCGTATGTATATGTAGCCATTGGGATTCTCCTCCAATACAGCCGCTAACCCTTAGTAAGGGTTAGCAACAAAAAGCTCTTGTGCTGGGAAGAGTGTAATTACTCGACAACCATCGGCAGTCACTACAATCTCTTCCTCGATACGTGCTCCACCATTGCCATCCGCTGCAGGACAGTAGGTCTCAAGGGCGAACACCATTCCCTCCTGTAGCTCAAACGGATTGTCGAAGGAGACCAGACGCGAGATGATCGGACGCTCATGCAGAGCCAACCCCAGGCCGTGACCAAACTGCAGACCAAACGCCTCCATCTCGTTGGCAAAACCAAACTCCTGTGCCGCGGGCCAGACCGCAGCAATCTTGTCTGTCGTCATGCCAGGACGAACAAGCGCAATCGCCGCATCAATCCACTCGCGTGCTTTTCGGTATGCATCAACCTGTGCGGGCGACTTTGTACCAACATTCAGTGTACGGTAGTAACAGGTGCGGTAACCCATGTAAGATTGAATGATATCGAAGAACGCCTGATCTCCAGGACGGTACATACGGTCCGTAAAGTTGTGCGGGTGCGGACTACAGCGCTCGCCCGATACGGCGTTGATCGCCTCGACGTCATCAGAGCCGTTGTCGTAGAGGAACTTGTTAGCCATCGCAACCAGTTCATTCTCACGCTTGCCCGGTTTCAGTTCATCGGCGATCATCTGGTAACAGCCATCAACCATTGAAGCTGACTGGTTCAACAGGATGATCTCATCCATGCTCTTAATCTGGCGCGCATTCAGCATCACTTGCTGCACATCACGTACAATCAAGCCCTGCTTCTGTAGGGCAAACAACATCGGCGGCTCCAGCACGTCTACACCGATCGGCATGTCAGCAACGCCCTCAGCACGCAGGATATCCGCAATCTCTTTGGCCGCGTTGTCGAACAGGCCGGCATCTTCGGCAACGGAGCCGCGTAGACCCAGCATACCTGCACGCCAATGATCGTTTTCAAACCAAGGGTTGTAGAGACGGTGGTGCGCAGCAGCGCTACCAAAATCCCACAAATATGGATCAGAGTTACCCGTGAACAGTGCATAACGACAGATCTTATCGCGTGCCCACTCGCCGATTACACTCGACGTCAGGTAACGAATATTGTTGTTGTCGAAACAGAGCATCGCACCCAGATCAGACTCTCGCAGTGCCTGACGTGCACGCTCAACGCGGTAACGATGAAGGCGGCGAAAATCCACGCGCTCTTCAAAGTCTACATTCATACGTCCGGGAGCCGGGATTGGGCGATTCCATTCCCAACGCGGATCCAGTGCTGCTAGATCGACCTGAGTAGGTTCTACTATTATTTTCTTACTCATCGTATTTTCCTCTATCCTCGCAAAGCCTTGCAGCTCAGCCGTATTAATCTTTTTGCTTAATGCCAGAGATGGCTTGAATGAGGTTATCTTCAGTCACCTCATCCGATGTGAATGTGCGAACGATCTCTCCTGAGAACATCGCAGCGATGCGGTCAGACACATGCAGGACCTCGGGCATCTCAGAACTGATGACAATGACCGCGTAACCAGCCGCAGCAAGCTCACGAATCAACTTGTGTATTTCAGACTTAGAGCCCACATCAATACCGCGCGTCGGCTCATCAACAATGAGAACGTTCGGATGCATCGACAGCCACTTTCCGATAACAATCTTCTGCTGATTTCCGCCAGAGAGGTTGCCCACGGTCTGTTTCCAGCCTGGCGTGCGAATATCGAGACGATCGCGGTACTGGTCAAACAGAGCCACCTCAGCGCCATTCGCAACGAAAGGCCCAGCGGTTAGGTCATCAACCTGTGGGAGTGTCATGTTGTCTCGGCAATTCATGCCGAGTACAAGGCCCTGGCCCTTTCGATCCTCAGGTACAAGGGAGATACCCATTTGAATCGCATCTGCCGGCGAGCCAACCCGAACCTCTTTACCGTCAACATGAATCGACCCTCGATTCGGTTGACGCAGGCCAAAGAGCGTTTCCGCGATCTCGGTACGTCCGGCACCGACAAGACCATAAAAGCCGAGTACCTCACCTCGACGCACCGAAAAGCTGACGTTCTGGTACAGGTCACCACAACTGAGATCCTTGACCTCAAGCGCCACGTCGCCGAGCTCGTGATGCGATGCGTTGCGCGTAAGATCAAGCTTTCGCCCGATCATCATCTGCGTCACGCTCTCTTCATCGGTCTGCTTGGTCGCGACAGTGCCCTGGTACTGACCATCTCGCAGTACAGTGATTCGGTCAGTGATTTTGAATATCTCTTCCATGCGGTGTGAGATGTAAATGACACCAACACCCTGTTTCTGCAGATCGGCGATCACATCAAAGAGGACGAGCTTCTCAGCATCTGTCAGAGAGGCCGTTGGCTCATCAAAAATCACCGCCTTTGCATCGACCGTCAGTGCACGAGCAATCTCAACCATCTGTTGATTGGCTATCGAGAGGTCACCCACGCGAGTCCTGGCATTAAAGCCAACGTTTAGCTTGCCAAGAATCTCATCGGTTTTGCTGTATAGCTGTTCCCAATCCACTAAACCAAACGCCTTTCGTGGCAGCTCACCCAGATAGACATTCTCAGCAACACTGAGCTCTTCAGCTAAACTTAGCTCCTGGTGAATAAACACAACCCCGAGCGCTTTAGAGTGCAGCGGACTATGCATCGTAGCCGGCTTCTCCTCGACAAAGATCTTGCCATCATCAGGCTGATATAAGCCGCCCAAAACCTTCATCAGAGTTGATTTACCAGCGCCGTTCTCCCCCATCAGCGCATGAACTTCGCCGGGCACGACATCGAAGGAGACGCCGTCAAGAGCACGTACACCCGGAAAAGTTTTAACGATTCCTTCAAGACGTAATGCTGGTGTTGAATTAATCATACGTTCAACGCCTCCTTGCCTTTAGTGTTCAGCTGACGGTCGATAAACAGAACCACGATCAATATCAGACCGATTACCAAGTTCACCGTGGACGTGTCCGCTCCGATGTAACCCAACCCTTTGCGCAGTAGCTGGATTGCCAAGACGCCGCCCAGCGTACCGATAATTGAACCGGCACCACCGGTCAGCTTTGTACCTCCGAGTACAACCGCTGTAATGACCCACAGCTCGTACAGCTGCCCGTCATTGGGGTTCACTGAACCGCTCTCGGAATAAAAAACAACAGCAGAGAGCGCTGCGAGAACACCGATCAAGACGAAATTGATCAACATGTGAGGGCCCACGCGGATACCCGCATTCACGGCCGCATCGCGGTTATCGCCAATGGCATAGGCATTGCGTCCGTGGATGGTGTAGCGGGTCAACCACCAAACGACAGCAACCACCGCTAGGAAGAACCAAGTTGCGGTATGGAGGCCGAGAAACTGCGCTTCAGCAAAATCAACGAGCGTCCAGTTAAGGTTCGATGTTGGGTTCTCACCGTTAAACATAAAGACTAACCCACGGTAACCGAGCATCGACCCCAATGTGACGATGAAGGCGTCGACCCCCGTTTTCCAAACGATCAGACCGTTTATCGCACCCAAAGTTGCGCCAGTGAGTAGCGCCAGCCCCCAGGCAAAAGGAATGACACCATCACCCATACCCGCAAAAATGGGCCAAGACATACTATCGAGTAAAACAATACCTGCTATCGCAAATATCGCGCCCACACTGAGGTCGATATTGCCGTTGACCATAATCAGGGTCATACCAACCGCGATGATGCCGATCGGCGCCGACTGCTTCAGCAGAAGCAACATGTTGTCGACATCCATGAACGCTTTGTCACTCAACGCAAAGTACTCGCCAGCTACGCTGAAGAAGACAAGCTCAACTAAGATAAAGAGCCATATCGCACCGCTCTTGAGGAGCTTTTTAGACTGTTCAGATTTCATAGCTCCCCCCTCACGCCGACACAAAGAAGCGGCCGCGCTTGATAGCAATATCAAGCCAAACAGCGAGAATAATGATGCCCCAGGTGATGACGAACTGGACATAGAACGGTAAGCCCATCAACAGAAGACCATTTTGAATGAAACCGAGCATCAGCACCCCGATCAGGGTTTTGAAAACCGTACCCGACCCACCGAGAAGTGACGCGCCACCGAGAATAACCGCCGCCAACACTTCAAGTTCGAGCCCCTGGCCCACGGTGTTCTGACTGCCGAGCGAGCGACTCGCCTGGATCAAACCGGCGGTTGCAACGCAAAAAGCAGAGATCAGATAACAGAGAAATACAGTACGTGCGCGAGGAACACCGGAGAACGTTGCCGCCGTAGGGTTACCACCGACCGCGTAGACTTTGCGTCCGAATGGTGTTTTGGACAGCAGGATTCCAAACAACGCGGCGAGCAGCCCAAACAAGATAATTGGCACAGGAATACCAATCACATCTCCTTGGCCGAATACACTGAACCAAGTCCCTGACTTATCGGCAATATCCATATTCTTACCGCCAGAGTAGGTCAATGTGAGACCGTGAATCGCTGACAGCATACCTAGCGTCACGATCAAAGAATTCAATTTAAGATAGCCTACTAAGAAGCCAATAAAAGCCCCGAGAGCAAGTGTCATCAGGAACATCAACGGTATGGCCATCAGTGGACCAAGCTTGTCATGCAAGTCGAGCACGACAATCGTAGAAAACGACATCATCGAGCCAACAGAAAGATCAAGATTTCCGCTTATGACGACAAAAGTCACGCCAATCGCCATGACACCTAAAATAGCTGACGAACGCACCACACTGAGAACGTTATCAACGGAGATAAACTTAGTGTCGGCTATAGTAAAAACCACCATGAAGAGAACAAAGGCTATCAATATGCCCTGTTTTCCAAGCAGCTTTACAAACTCGTTATTGGCAAAGCCTGCCATACCAGTCTCCCGAGTATTGTTTGATTCTTATTCAATGAACGATCGACGCGCTGTCACGCGTCGATCGTATTACCAGCTGTTACCGGGAAGCCCCGGCAAACTTAGAATACTGGCTTAGTAAACTCAGACATGTTGTCCTGAGTGATCTTTGGAGTGTCGAAGTAGTTCAGGAAAGGAACGTCAGCGCCGCTCAGAACGTCAATTGCAGTCTTGAGTGCCGCCTCAGCATCATCAACTGGAGACTGGTAGATTGAACCCCAGTACTCACCAGCTGCCATAGCTTCATAGCCAACTGCAAAGTTTGTAGCACCCACAAAGATAATACCCTCGCGGTTCGCTGCGCGTGCTGCGTTCAGTGCACCGACACCCATGTTGTCATCGCCAGCGTAGACGCCATCGATGTCGTCATACTTAACTAGGAAAGCTTCCATCACCTGCTGAGACTTCTCACGGTTCCAGTCACCTGGCTGCTCATCAAGCTGAACGACGTTCGGGCAGACCTCTGGAAGGCGATCATTGAAGCCCTTGGCGCGCTCAATTGCTGTCGTGTAGCCAGGTTGACCAGTGATGTGGACAACCTTAGCTTCGTTCTCAATACCCATTGCCTTGAACTTGTCACACATAATTTCAGCGGAGCGACGTCCTTGCGTGATGTTGTCAGGGCCTGAGAACGAGCTGATGAAGTCAAAACCAGCCTCGGCAATGTTAGAGTTCGTAGCGATAACAGGAATACCTGCCTTCTTAGCCTTACGAACAGCTGGGATTACCGCTTCGCCGTTTGTTGGCCAGATGATGATTGCATCAACCTCTTGCTGGATCAGGTCTTCAACCTGTGCGATCTGACGAGCCACGTCACCGCCCGCATCCAGTACAACAGCCTCAACGTTAGCATTCGCCTCTGCTGCCGCGATAAACGCTTTTTCGTAGGTAGTCTGGTAGCTATCTACACCAACGTTGTTTTGCGTGATGCCGATTTTCATGCTTGAGTGACCGCCTGCGCTAACCTGGCCTGCTGCAGCAATTGTTGCAGTTGCGATCAGTGTTGAAAGTACTTTTTTGTTAAACACCGGACTTCTCCTTGTTGTTTTGTTCGGTTTACTGAAAGTCAATTTACCCTTGCTATCGACCTCGTCGACTTTGGGTTCTCAATCAGTGGAAGCACAGTAACGCGTCGTTTGACTCGATTAACCCACTTTGTTATCCATATCGGATATGGTGATATCCATTTTGGATATCATTACGATTATTAATTTCCTCCGAGGGACGTAGCCTTGTCATGGTTAAAAAAGAAAAACACGACGCGCGGCCAATTGGACCGACGCTCGCAGGACAGAGATCACAAGATGGGACAACCTTTGGAGCAGGCGCAGGGAAACCGTGCGCCAACAGAGACCGAAAGCCAACTTGCTGCATTTATTGAGTATGCTGACGAGTTCCTGTCTCTTATGGAAACAACGCACCCACTTTACGTGCCCAGTCCTCACGTCCGCATGTCCATAGAGCTTTTGCGTCGACATTTCCAAGCCAAACGAACACAGCCCTCCCTGCTGATTGAGATCAGTGGCGTGCCTTACGCAACAGCCACTCGCCGCCTGAATGAGCTTATCGACGCGGGCCTCATCGACAAACGCGAGCGGACTCGCAGCGGGCGCAGCTTCTCACTCCATCCGAGTGATCGACTTATCGTTACGTGGGTGCAACTTATGAAAGGCAGCGCATCCCTCATAACTGAAGTCTTTGATCAAGATGGTGCTGAAGCAACCAACGACCGTTTCTTCGGCAGTTCCTATAATAAGTCACGCTCGGCACCGCCAATGAGCGTTTTAGGACAACCTCTAAAACTCTCAGGCGGGCTGAAGACTCTGATTCACAGTGACCCAAGTTTCATGGTTTTAAACAACCTTCGGAAACACTTTGAGGTCGTTCTGGGCTGCTCTGTACATAATCGGAATCATTCGCTAGATACACTCCACGAGGAGGTTACTAAGAATGCGAAGCGCGAGCGCAGCGCCTACGATATTGTTGCTGTCAATCTCCCCTGGGTAGGAGAGCTTGCAGAGAGGGGGCAGCTTCTAGCGCTCGATGAGTTAATTGATATCCAAGGCCTCAACACCCAGGACTTCCACCCCGCCAGTTGGGAAGCGAGTCACTGGAATGGTCGCTGCTATGGAATACCCATAGAGACGACCTGTGAAGTGCTGATGTATCGCACTGATCTGCTTCAGGACGCCGGCTTACTTGCACCAACGACGACCAGAGAGCTTCTATTGGCGGCTCGCGCTCTGCATGACCCGCGCGCTCAAAGATACGGTATTGCATGGAATGCGGCACGCGGCACACCGCTCGGCCACACGTTCATCATGGCGATGGCGGACTTTGGCCAGCCCGTTGTCAATCTGAAAGCAACGGCTAACGGCTACTCAGTTGCGGAGATACCACAGCGGGACTACCAGCCGATGATCAACACCAATGCTGGTCTGCAAGCTGCTAAGTTTTTGCAAGAGCTTGTTAAGTACTCGCCACCGGGGATTCTAAATATGTCATGGTTTGAACGTATCAAGGCATACTCGGAAGGTCGCTGTGCGATGACGTACAGCTACACTCAAATGACTCCTTACTTTGAAGACGATAAGGGATCACCAGCGCGCTTCAATACCGGTTACGTTCCCCATCCATCCGGCGGTATAGCACGTCCCGTCTCGCCCGTGGGAGGGTTTATCTTATCAATCCCTGCCAATCTGTCGCCGAAGCGTGTTCAAGACGTCGTTGCTGCTTTGGAGACAATGACATCCGCACGAGCACAGAGACTCTATGTTCAAAATGGTAGCCGGGGCTGTTCACGCTATTCAGCCAATGAAGATCCAGAGGTCCGTGAGGCATCGTCTGTGATCGAAGCGATCGATGAGATGTCACGTCGTGGAGCCCTGCAGGCTTGGCCTCGCCCCCCGATACCCGAGATCTCCGAGATCACGGAGGTTTGCGGAAACGTTATGCACGAAATGCTTCGCGGCCTTATCACGCCTGAGGTCGCGCTGGAGCGCGCCCAGAAAGAGGCGGAAGCAATTATCAATAATTGGAAACAATAAAAAACTAGGAGTAGTAAAAATGAACCCAACTCGTTTAGCTGGCAAAAACATCGTAATCACCGGTGCCGCACAGGGCATGGGGGCAGCCAATGCCGTCTACTTTGCCGCACAAGGCGCGAATGTTGTTGTTGGAGACTTGAACTTCGAAGGCGTTCAGGGCGTTGCAGACAAAATCAATGCACTGGGCAATGGTAAAGCTGTCGCTGTAAAAATGGACGTAACCAAACGCGCAGATCACACAGCGGCGGTTAAAGCCTGTGTCGATAATTTTGGGTCTCTCAACGTTTACCTGAACAATGCCGGCGTCAACAAGCCAAAAATGTTCATGGATATCGATGAGGAGAATTGGGACTTCATCATGAACGTCAACGCGAAGGGCATGCTGTTTGGCATGCAAGAAGCTGCTCGCCAGATGATTGAACAAGGCCCTATGGAAGACCACCCATACAAGATCATCAACGTCGGCTCGATTCTCTCTCGTGCTGCGTTTGATGATGTAATTCCATACTCATGTTCAAAACACGCAACCCTCGCAATGATTACCGGCGGTGCTAAAGCGCTTTGGCAGCATAAGATCACCGTTAACGGCTATGGTCCAGGTGTTGTAGCTACTGAACTCTGGAAACAACTAGACAAGGATCTTGTTGCAATCGGCAAATTTGAAAAAGAGGGCGAATCTATGGATACGCTTGCTGAAACAATGATTCTGATGAAGAAACTTTCTACACCAGACGACGTTGTAGGTACTGCGGCTTTCTTGGCATCCGACGAAAGCGATTACATGACTGGCCAGTTGATCATGATCGACGGCGGTATTGTTATGCAGTAAGGCACTTGGCCGTTAACTGGCCACATTGCTTGCGGGGCGCGAAACACTGCGCCCTTTTACCCCAGGGTGGATCATCTATCTCTGGGGCACATATTACAGTTCGCTCGACTAAGCCTTCCTAGCCCGATTTCACTCTCGCCACCGGCGAGACGGGGTTTGCTTTGCTCCGAGCAGCCACTTGGTAGTTTTTTGAGGAATTTACAATGAGCTCGAGCAGCGACAATTTGAGCAACGAAAGCATCTTGCAAATGTACCGACAGATGGTCCGCATTCGCACATTCGAGGATAACGCCAACCAACTGTATCTGTCCGCGAAAATGCCAGGTCTAACCCATATGTATTCGGGTGAAGAGGCGGTAGCGGTAGGTATTTGCGAAGCTCTTACTTCCAACGACAAGATAACCTCCACACACCGCGGACACGGGCACTGTGTCGCCAAAGGCGCCGATTTCAAAGCGATGTTCTGTGAACTCCTCGGTAAAGAGGAGGGTTACTGCCGCGGTAAAGGTGGGTCGATGCATATCGCAGACCAATCAAACGGTAACCTCGGTGCCAATGCCATTGTTGGTGGATCTCTAGGTATAGCGACCGGTGCAGCTCTGACATCTAAGTTGATGGGCAAAAATGAAGTTGCTGTCTGTTTCTTCGGCGACGGTGCGACGGCTCAGGGCTTGATGTATGAAGTAATGAACATGGCTGCACTTTGGAACTTGCCGGTCATCTACGCTTGCGAGAACAATGGCTACTCTGAGTACACCAAGACTGAAGAGATTGCGGCCGGCTCAATTACTGCTCGCGCTGAAGCATTCGGAATCGAGTCTTTCCAAGTTGACGGTCAAGACGTACTGGCCGTCAACGAGCTGACTAGAGAGCTTGTGGCACGAGCTCGTGCGGGCGAGGGTCCATTCTTCCTAGAGCTCATGACCTACCGATACCACGGTCACCATGTTGGCGACATTAACCGCGAATACTACCGTGCTAAAGATGAAGAGAGCGAGTGGAAAACCAACCGTGACCCCATCATCCGTTTGCGCGGTTACCTAGTTGAAAACGCTATAGCAACTGAAGCCGAGATTGATGCCATCAATGAAGAGATCTTCAAGGATGCAGCAGACGCGGTTGAGTATGCCCTCAACGCTAAATACCCCGATGTATCAGAAGTGGATATGCACGTGTTCACGGATGTTAAGCACGCACTCGCCTAAGGAGAATATTATGAGACAAATCACACTATCACAGGCGGTCAATGAAGCACTGGCTGAAGAGATGCGTCGCGATGAGACGGTTTTCATTATCGGCGAAGATGTCGCAGAGGCCGGCACACCTTTTAAAGTACTATCGGGCCTCGTTGAAGAGTTTGGCACCGAGCGTGTAATCGACACACCCATTGCCGAGCCCGGATTTATGGGAATGGGCGTTGGCGCAGCTATGACCGGCATGCGCCCAGTTGTAGACCTTATGTTCGGCGACTTTATCTTCCTCGTGATGGACCAGCTCTGTAACCAGGCAGCCAAGACACACTACATGTCTGGCGGTAAGCTCAACGTCCCACTGGTATTACGCACCAACTTGGGCGCTACTCGCCGTTCCGCTGCTCAGCACTCACAGTCACTGCACGCACTCGTTGCCCACATTCCGGGAATCAAAGTGGCGCTGCCCTCCTCTGCTTACGAGGCCAAAGGACTTTTGAAGACGGCTATCCGAGACGATAACCCCGTGGTTATCTTTGAGGATAAACTGATGTACCAGGATAAAGCCGAAGTCCCTGAAGAGGAGTATTACATCCCGTTCGGTGAGGCAAACATCAAGCGTGAGGGTACGGATATTACTCTGATTGGCACGTCATCAATGGTGCAAGTCTGCGAGAGAGCAGCTGAACTGCTTGCAGCCGAGGGTATTAGTGCTGAAGTCATTGATCCTCGCACAATCGTACCTCTTGATGAGAAAACACTGATTGAGTCTGCCAAGAAAACGAGCCGAGTTATTGTTGTAGACGAAGGCCATCAGAGTTTTGGCACCACCTCAGAGATCGCCAGCCGAATCAACGAGAAAGCCTTCTACTACCTTGATGCTCCTGCACTGAGAATGGGAGCAATGGACGTGCCTATTCCATTTTCGCCAGCGCTCGAGGACATTACCGTTCCCACAGCAGAGGGTGTTGCAGAGAATGCACGCAAACTCGTGCGGGGAGAGTTGATCCATGCAGCATGAAATCATCATGCCCGCATTGGGCATGTCTCAGGATACAGGGACTCTGCTCGCTTGGCACAAAGCTGAGGGTGAGGCTGTCGCCGCAGGGGATATCCTGTTCGAAGTCGAAACCGACAAAACCACAATGGAGGTAGAGGCTCCGGCCAATGGTTTCGTTGTGGGCATTAGCGCAGATGCAGGATCCGAGGTTCCTGTTGGACAGGTAATCGCTTTTATCGCGGATTCCGCTGATGCGAGCGTTAAGTCCGATAGCGTCGCTGCTACCCATGTGGAAGCGACAGAACGATCGGACTCTGAACTCCCAAATGGAAAACCAGTCATCATGCCGACGCTGGGTATGGCACAGGACTCTGGACTTCTAATCGCCTGGTGCAAAGCGGCCGGTGATAAGGTGGAGGTCGATGATGTGCTGTTTGAAGTCGAGACGGACAAGAGTATCGCGGAGGTTACAGCAGAGCACGCCGGCTATTTGGGTGCTCGCTTGGCGGCCGCAGGAGATGAGGTTCCTACCGGTGAAGTGATTGCAATTATTACACCCGATACGGTTGAAACGCCGATTGACCGGAGCTACGAAGCTAAAAGCGTCGCTCCGACTGCGGAGCCACAAGAGACCAGCGAGACGACACAAGCAATTGAACCCAAGGTCTCAGCTCCTGCTCAGACCCTGTCTCCTGTTGAATCGCGAGTCCTGGCGTCACCAAAACTCAAACGGTTGGCAATGCAGGAAGGCCTTGACCTGGAACTGCTAGTGAAGGCGGGTGTACCGCAACCTTATCATTTCAGCGATCTAGTGCAGTTGCGAGAACTGGCCAAATCGGCAGCAGCAACACTGGGTGCTCCGTCAACGACACCCACAATCGAAATCACGGCGACCGTCGATGCAAACGCATTTGATGACTTCCTAACTTGGCTCAGCGCGCACACTGGCATTGATAATGAAGCTCAAGTGCTCGCTTCGCTGGTGGGTTCGTGTTCAACATCGATAAATACTATCGGCGTTGCCAGTCTTGGCGAGACCCTGGTGTTCCGTACACACCAGCAGATATCTGCAACATCGGTTTGTGATGAGATGGAAGAACTACACCTGCGCGACCTTCGAAATACTTACATAGAGTCAGCTCAAATGAGTAGCGTATCTCTCCCTCAGATAACACTCATGCGCCAGAGCGAGCGCTTGAAAATCGCACTCAACGCACCAGGAACTGCTATGCATGCAGCTGAAGCACTGACCCTTGTTAACAATTTCGCGGAGCGACTGGCTGACCCAATGCGTCAGCTACTCTAACCGGAGGCTTACTATGAACGATATGACACAAAACACCCTGAGTTACACCGATCTATTCATCGACGGCGCCTTCGTACCAGGCGCACAAAACAGTCGGTTCGACGTGCTTAATCCAGCAACTGAAGAGGTGCTGGTAAGCGTCGCTTCAGCCGAAATAGAGGACGCCGACCGTGCACTCGATGCTGCCGAACGCGCCATGGCAGCCTGGGCCGCTCGAACACCCCGCGAGCGCTCTGAAGTTCTGCGTAAAGCCTGGGAGCTGATGGACGCACGGATCGATGAGTTCGCGCATTTGATCACTCTTGAAAACGGCAAAGGTCGCACGGATGCGATTGGTGAAGCGCGTTATGCGGCTGAATTCTTCCGCTGGTTTGCTGAAGAGGCCGTCCGCGCTGACGGTATGATCACCAAAGCGCCGGCCTCAGGCGCACGAATCATTGTCCAGCACAAGCCGGCGGGACTTGCGGTTCTGGTAACTCCTTGGAACTATCCTGCTGCAATGGGTACACGCAAAATTGCTCCAGCACTGGCAGCTGGCTGCGGTGTTGTTATTAAGCCTGCATCCGAGACCCCTCTGACAATGCTGGCACTGATGCCACTTCTTGAGGAGGCAGGTGTTCCGGCTGGACTGGTTAACGTTCTACCTTCAACCCGTACCGGCCAACTGGTTGATCACATGATGCATGACCCGCGTGTACGCGTAGTGTCATTCACAGGCTCTACAGGTGTAGGTCGCACGCTGTTGAAATCAGCTGCAGATCAGGTTCTCACACCGGCAATGGAACTGGGTGGTAACGCACCGGTGATCGTATTCGATGATGCTGATATTGATACCGCAATCGAGGGCACTATGCTGGCCAAGATGCGTAACCTCGGTGAAGCTTGCACAGCAGCAAACCGAATCTATGTGCATGAATCAATTGCTGATGAATTTACCACTCGTTTGACCGCTGCCATGTCGGCACTAAAAGTTGGTGATGGCACAGATCCGAGCGTTGATGTCGGTCCACTCGTCAACCGCAATACGCTGGAGAAAGTCCAACACTTCGTAGACGATGCTGTTGAGAAAGGTGCAACGCTTCACTGTGGCGGTAAAGCGCTTGAGGGCAAGGGTTTCTTCTTCCCGCCTACAGTACTCTCGAACGTTCCAGAACATGCTGACTGTGTTAACGATGAGATCTTCGGCCCTGTTGCTGCGCTGCAGACCTTCACAGATCAAGAGGATGTGATTCGTCGCGCCAACGACACTGAATACGGCCTGGTTGCCTACGTGTTCTCCGAAGATATGAAGCGCGCAATGCAGGTCTGTGAACGTCTAGACTACGGCATGGTCGGCCTAAACCGCGGTTTAGTCAGTGATCCTGCAGCACCATTCGGTGGCAGCAAACAGTCTGGACTGGGCCGTGAGGGCGGCCACGAAGGCATGCTTGAGTTCATGGAAACTCAGTACATCTCGGCAGCTTGGTAAGGGAGGTCGTGATGAGCACAGTTATCGCATCACCTTCAGTGCGCGCAGCAGCGCGCCGCCAGGGTGTGAACATCAACGAGCTGGCGCGAATACTCGATCGCCAGCACATCACGCTAGATGACCTGAACACCAAAACTGATCAGGCTCCAACGGCGGGAACGCAAGCTATGAGTCAATACTGGGATGTGGACCACGCGCAGTATGGTAAATTAAGCCAGAGTGAGACGAGCAAGTTTGATCGCATAGCGGCGGCTAACCTGTCAGCGGCAAACGCACTCATTCCTCAGGTTACTCATCACGACGAGGCTGATCTGAGTGCAGTTGAGGCCCTGCGAGCGAAGCTTAAACCCGAGGCTCTGGCCCAGGGCGTAAAACTAACCACTCTGGCCTTCTTCGTAAAAGCGCTGGCTGTTACGCTGAAGCAGTTCCCCAAATTCAATGCCTCACTCAGCCCCGATGGAGAGACGCTCTTCATGAAGGAGTACGTCCACATCGGTATCGCAGTAGACACAGACTTCGGCCTAATGGTACCCGTACTCCGTGATGTTGATACTAAGGGTATATTGCAAATTGCGTCTGAGATAAGTGACTTGGCCAACCGAGCTAAGAATCGCAAGATTGGTCCGAGCGAGATGGGCGGTGCTTCGATGACGATCAGTAATCTAGGCGGGATTGGCGGTACAGCATTCACACCGATCGTTAACCCTCCAGAGGTTGCCATTCTGGGTATCACACGCACCCGTGTAACGCCGGTGTGGAATGGTAGTGATTTCGAACCGACACCGCTGGCCCCCCTCGATATGAGTTATGACCACCGCGTGATCAACGGTGCTGATGCCGCAAAATTCATGGCGACGCTGAGCAAAACGCTAGCAGACCCACGCTTCCTGTTAGTGTGAGGTGATGTCGATGACAAGCTCAGTTGATCTAGTGGTAATCGGTGCGGGACCCGGCGGTTACGCCTGCGCCTTTCGCGCCGCTGACCTAGGCATGAAAGTCGCGCTTGTAGAGCCCCGCGCCCAGCTCGGTGGCGTCTGCTTGAATGAGGGTTGTATCCCCTCGAAAGCACTTCTGCACGGCGCAGAAATTATTAAAGAAGCGCACCACATGCGTGATTGGGGACTCGACTTCGGTCAACCTAAAATCGATCTGGATAGGCTTCGCGGCAAAAAAGATGAGATAGTTTCAGCGCTGACCCAGGGCCTCGCCGGTCTTGCTAAACGCCGCAAGGTAGAGACAATCTCCGGCTATGCGAAATTTAAAGGACCTAATGAACTCTCCGTTAATGGTGAGTCTCTGATTTTTGAAAAGGCGGTTATTGCAGCGGGCTCTGAACCCATTGCGCTACCAGGCTGGCCAGAGGATGATCGAATCTGGAACTCTACCGGTGCGCTAGAACTGCGAACAATCCCTGATCAGCTTGTCATTGTCGGCGGGGGTATTATCGGACTCGAGATGGCGACCGTTTACGCTGCTCTCGGTTCTGAGGTCTCGATTGTAGAGATGAGTCCACAAATTGCAGGTACCGCTGATGCTGAGTGTGCAGCGATTCTTCATCAGACACTTCAATCTGAGGGCATTGCTCTGCACACCAACACCCGTGTAACTCGGGTTCAAGCGACTCCAGAGGGTATTGAACTCAGTTGCGAGGGCCAGTTTGAGGGTACTCTGCGTGCAGACAATGTAATCCAAGCTGTCGGACGTCGAGCGAATGGCAACAAGCTGGACGCACATCTGGCGGGCGTTGAAGTCATGGAGAACGGCATTATCCCGGTGGATGAGCAGTGTCGCACAAACGTCTCTAATATCTTTGCGATTGGTGACCTGACCGGTAATCCAATGCTGGCTCACCGGGCGACGCATCAGGGCCACGTGGCAGCAGAGGTTGCGGCGGGACATCCGGCTGCACTGGATACTCAGCTTATTCCCTCGGTCGCATACACCCAGCCGGAACTGGCGTGGGTCGGTCTCACCCTAGCAGAAGCCAAAGCAAACGGCGTTGTTCACAAGACAACAAGTTTCCCTTGGGCTGCAAGCGGACGCAATCTGGCAAGTGGCGGTGGTAACGGACTGACTAAGCTTATCTACTGTCCCGATACCCACCGGATACTCGGAGCTTCTATCGTAGGCAAAGGCGCAGGTGAGCTTCTTGCTGAGCTTGTTCTGGCGATAGAGATGTCTGCGACACTGGAAGACATTGCGCTTACAGTGCATGCTCACCCTACACTATCAGAGACGATAGCATTTTCTGCGGAAAGGGCCTTGGGAACACTGACTGACCTTTAGAGGATAGCGTTATGGATGTTGAGAAGGGTTTGTTTGACCTTTCAGGGAGAACAGCACTCGTAACCGGTGCACGCACCGGTCTGGGTCGAGCAGCTGCGCAAGCACTAGCGGAAGCCGGTTGCGATATAATCGGGCTAGGCTCGACATCCATGTCCGATACTCAAAAAGCGGTCGAGGCACTCGGGCGCAACTTTACGGAGATTGTCTGCGACCTGAGCGAAGATCAAGATTTTGACGCCCTGCTAGAAGGTCTCCGCGTTGACATATTGATTAACAACGCAGGGCAGATTCGCCGCGAAAATCTGCTCGAGTTTAGCGAGACAGACTGGGATGATGTCCTTCAAATTAATCTAAAATCAGCGTTCAAACTGTCTCAATCAGCGGCTCGCAATATGGTTGAAGCGCAGTGCCAAGGTCGCATAATTAACATCGCCTCGTTGCTTGCCTTTCAAGGTGGCATTCGTGTTGCGTCTTACACTGCAGCGAAACACGGGTTATTGGGGTTAACGCGCGCAATGTCCAACGAGCTTGCACCTCTCGGCATCACCGTGAATGCTATAGCTCCAGGCTACATAGAAACGGATAATACGCATGATCTGCGGCAGGATCCCAAACGCTTCGCTGAGATTCTAGATCGCATACCGGTGGGCCGCTGGGGAAAACCAGAGGATATTTGCTCAACAGTGGTTTTTCTGAGCCTTCCCTCGAGCAGTTTTGTAACAGGCAGCTGCATATCTGTGGATGGCGGCTGGATGGCTCGCTAATCAGTAGTTATCAACGAGAGTCAGGGTAATGACAAAACCAATCTATGTTTTAAATGGCCCCAATCTGAATCGGCTGGGTACGCGAGAACCTGAAATTTATGGCAGTACTACACTCCCTCAGGTAGAGCAGATTTGCCGGAACTCAGCGCAAGGACGGGCCATAGTATTCAGGCAGACCAACGCCGAAGACCAACTGATTGACTGGATACACGAGGCAATCGATAACTCCTGCGCACTGCTAATCAATCCTGCTGCCTTCACGTTCTACTCCATGGCCATAATGGATGCGCTGAAGATGTATCCTCACCCCGTAATTGAGCTGCACATTTCAAATGTTCACAAGCGTGAGAGTATCTATCACAACTCTTTGATATCACCCGTTGTGACGGCTGTACTTGCAGGGGTAGGTGCAAAGGGTTATGGCCACGCAGTTTCAATGCTTTTAGACATGCTGGACGAGAACTAATTTAAGCTCATGCGGCACGCTGCTTAGCCAACGGAGTAGACTACTCGATCCTCAACAGATCAAGAGAGCTCAGTTCGCCCTTCTCTTCATGCTCGACGCGCACGAGTGCGAAGGACTTGTCAGGGACGAGCCAGAGCGTATCTCTAACGTCTCCCGCCTGACGCTGCCAGCGCTCGGCCAGCATCTCACCCCAGGGAGTTCCAACAGCCTCCTCCCCAAGCAGTTGATATTGGTAATTTCGAGTATTAGAGCGAGCTACCAATCGGTATTCCAATGAATTAGAGGCTGCTCCACAGTGTCGGTCGATCTGTATCTGCAAACTATGTGATAAGGGATCAAGAACGGCTCTATCAACCTGATAGCTCTGAGCCTTTCCTTTGTAGTTGGAATTCACCGTTCCAGTTGCACTATCCACGCTGATTTGAGTCGTTCTAGCGCCCAGCCCCTTCTGCTCTTTGAGATACTCAGATGTCGCCAACTGACCGTCAAAAAGCTGCATTGAGCTCTTCTCCTTAAGACTAACAATCAGCAGTGACATCGACTGCGACAGAACCCAGTTATCAGTCCCAGCAGACTCTAGCCGACGAGTCGCTTCAGTTCCCATACCCTGGTACGCAACTTGATAGACCCAGTTCTGATCACGCTGAGCCTCGAGCAAGTTTTTGGCACAGTCGCTAGCTTGGGCTAGAGGTGCAAACAACGCTAGTCCCAACAGCATCGCAGGCTGTGCCAAGGGGGCAGCCCCCTTTTTCATCCATACCTTGGGCAGTACTAAGGGGTCAGACCCCTTTTTACCAATATTCATTCAGGCTCTCTCTTAACAACACTAAAAAGGGGTCTGACCCCGCTGTAAAATTTCAGGTTAAAACATCACCCATGAACCAAAAATGAAAAAGGCAGCCGAAGCTGCCTTTTCTATGCTCAGTAGATTTTAGCCGCGCATCACTGCCACGTCTTCCGCCTGCAAGCCTTTATCCGTTGTACCAACACTAAAGGTGACCTTCTGCCCCTCGTTAAGAGAACGATGACCACGGCCGCGGATGTTACGGAAATGAACGAATACATCATCCCCGTCAGAGCGAGTAATGAAGCCCCAACCCTCTTTAACATTGAAGAACTTAACGGTACCTACTTCACGACCTTCAGCGTTGTCGTCGAGATACAGATCATCGTCTGATGTATCTGCAGCAGCAGAGGCTGAGCCTGAGCCCGCTACAAAGGTACTCACCAGCACAGCGACGAACGCAACGCCAAGAACGCCCACATAATTGTCGACACCGAGAACCTGCCAAGCAGCAGCGATCACGGCAACCGCAACAAAACTAATAACTATATTTTTTACCAATTGCGAACCACTCATCTATCAAATTGTCTCTTGTTATTCGAAATTACAGTCTAAATTTGCCCAAATGACGCTCTATTAAATCTTTGCAAGATCGTCAGCAACACGCAGATATATCCTACTAACCAATTTTTTTCAACAACTTAGCCCATTTCACGCCTAGTACTTAAGGCTAGTGTCAGCTCTTAGGCCCCGCACTTCGGTGGCATCGACAAGAATTGTAACCATACTGGTATAAAGAGAACGGAAGAATCTCATATAATCGTGCGCCGCGTTGGTTGGAAAGCCGCTAGAAAGCGGTAAGAGAGCCGCGAGTAAGCGGTATCGGAGCAGCGAGAAAGCGGTAAATAAGCGCCGCAGTACTGTTTAACAGGAGCAATAAGATGTCTGATAGTGCCCGACTCGACGATCTAGAGTCACGCATTGCCTTTCAGGAGGATGCGATCGATAAACTCAGTGACGTTATCGCTCGTCAGGAGAAAGAGCTAGACCAGCTCAAGCGGATGGTGCTGATTTTGAGCACCCAAATTCGCAACTTCGATACAGGAGATGACGCAGCTAAAGCGAACGAGATTCCACCGCACTACTGAGAGGGTTCGAGCTTGCGCAGGGCGTAGATATCAAAACGACCCGATTTGCCCTCCAGCGCATAATCGGGCTGTGGTCCCTCGATACAGGGTGCTTTGCGGGGACGCTTGACCACAACCCGGCAACGAGCACTCTCCAGCGCCGCCGCCAGCAACTCAGCACTGTCCTCATCAGCACCCACTAACGAACGAAAAGCGAGCATCTCTTTTTTGACCTGAGCACTCTTCTGGGAGTGAGGAAACATCGGATCGACGTAGACGACATCTGCTTCACCTTGATGCCTATTCAGCCAGTCAACTGATTGACCCGAATCAAAGCTCAGGCGTTGGACAATATCCATAATCGCTGGATCATCGGTGCACTGAGCTCGCTCGAGACCATCCTGAAGCAGCGCTGCAACCAGCGGATTACGCTCCACCATCTGTACCTTTGAGCCCAGCGTCGCCAGCACGAATGCATCCCGACCCAAACCTGCGGTCATATCAGCGATATAGGGTTTAAATGAACTTGATACGCCACAGGCTTTGGCGATCTGCTGCCCCTGCCCGCCACCAAACTGACGCCGGTGATTGACCGCACCTGAGAGGAAATCCACCTGCACGGGACCCGGTCGTTTACGTCCTGTGGTACAGAGTGATACACCCTCAGCACCAAACACTAATAACTGTTCGAAGCGGCTATCATCGTCCAGAGACCACTCTGTCAGCAGTTCAGCACCGACCTGCTCAGCCAGCGCTGTTGCCGCAGAAATAAATGGAGGTTCAGCCGCGATTGCGAGCATCAGGCACTCATACCCCAGACGGCTAGCAGGCCGACGCCGAGCAGCAAACGGTAGATAACGAACGGACGCATGCCGATACGATCAAGCCAGCTCAAGAACAGATGGATACAGGCCCAAGCGCTCAGTGCTGCGATCAATGCCCCCACACCCACCATCATCCAGGGTGCATCCGCGCCCTGCTTCACTAAGTCGAGTGTTTTCAGCGTCCCTGCACCCAGAATGACTGGAATCGACAACAGAAAGGAGAAACGCGCCGCACTTTGACGCTGATAACCTAGCGCCAGCGCGGCAGTAATAGTAATACCCGAACGTGAAGTTCCGGGGATCAGCGCGATCGCTTGTGCAATGCCGATCACAAGCGCTTCGGGAATGCCGAGCGACTCCATCTTTTTGGTCGCGCGATTAGTGGCATCAGCCCATCCGAGCAGAACGCCAAAAATGAGTGTGGTCGCCGCGATAATCAGGATTGATCGACCATACTGATCAATAAAATCACCTAGCAGCAAACCCGCGAGAATAGCAGGTAATGTAGCGAGCACTACCAACCAACCGAGCTTCGCTTCGCTCGAGCGCTGACCAAAAAGCGACAGCGTCGAAGCTTTGGCAATAGTAAAGACCTCGGTGCGGAAGTAGATAACCACCGCACAGAGAGTGCCGACATGCACACCAACATCAAAGGCTAAACCCTGATCCTCCCAACCAAGCAGCTGCGAGGGCAGTATTAAATGCGCAGAGCTTGAGATCGGCAGGAATTCGGTCAGCCCCTGGATCAGGGCAAGAATAATGGTGTGTATCCAATCGCTGAGTGTCACTGTTCGTCCTTTTTCTTCCAGCTACCTTCGCGCAGGTAGACAGGCTGTGCCTCTTCTGGCGCAAGCGCGCGGCCCGCATTGAACTCTCTTTCAGCCAGTTGCACCATGATCCTTGCAACCGGGTAAATCTCGGGTAGGCAGCGTACTACACTCGCCTCTATTTTCGACGAGTTTGCCAGATAAACAGCACCGCTACCGGCCAGTGTCCAGTTACCCTCAACGGCGAGCGCTACATCAGCTGGCGCGCTAACCCGCTCTTCGTGCAACGGTTTGAGATCGCCATCAACCACCTGATAAGAGCACCAGTAAACCTCGTCCATCCGAGCGTCTAATGCTGCGAGGATATACTCAGCGCCCGGTGCCTCCTCCAGCGCGCGCCATGCCATTGATTCGAGGGTGGAGACACCCACAACCGGCGTTTCATAGGCCAGGGCCAACCCCTGTGCAGCTCCAGTAGCAATTCGTATGCCAGCAAATGAGCCAGGGCCTCGACCAAAAGCAACAAGATCAAGATCCTTCACACGCAGTTGTGCTTCGGCCAGCACAGCCTCAACCATTGGCAACAGTAGGTGCGTATGTTGGCGTGGCGCTATTTCAAAGCGATCAAACTTACCTGCATCGCAATGTAGTGCAACAGAGCACGCATCAGTTGCTGTATCTAGCGCGATAATCTGCGCCATATCTGTCTCCTCAATCTAATCAATTGATAGCTAACTTAGAGCAGCTTGTTACCCCAGGCGGGCATCAGATCTTGCTGCAGATCGAGCTGAGAGAGTATGCGCGCAACGATAAAGTCGACCATATCGTTGACGCTCTCAGGTTTATGATAGAACCCCGGAGATGCCGGTACCACGACGGCACCCATACGCGTTAGCTTTAACATGTGCTCGAGATGTATCTCGGAGTATGGCGCTTCACGAGGCACTAGTATCAACTTGCGACGCTCTTTAAGTGTTACGTCGGCCGCACGCTCGATCAGATTATTGCTGGCCCCAGTGGCAACCGCCGACAAGGTTCCTGTACTGCAGGGGCAAATAACCATCGAACTCGGCGCACCGGAGCCAGAAGCGACCGGAGCGAACCAATTCTCGCGACCAAAGACGCGAATCTGCCCCTCAGCTGCGCCGTAGAGCTCGGTCAGAAACGACTCTTGAGCTTCAGGGGTTCCCGGCAACTTAATCTCCGTTTCAGCAGCGGTAACAACCTGAGCAGCTTTGCTAATCATAACCAGCACCTGCACCTTTTGAGCGACAAGGCACTCGAGTAGGCGCAATGCATACTGCACACCAGATGCGCCGGTTATCGCTAGACTAACTCTGCGCGGACTATCCATCTATTTACGCTCCCTTAGCGCCTCTATCAGGCGTTCATGTATACCACCAAAGCCGCCATTGGACATCACGACCAGTTCAGTTCCCGAAGTCGCGGCTGCGACAACCTGTTCAATCATCGCGTCAAAATCGCCAAACACCTGTTGGTTCGATGCGGCAGCTACTGCTTCATCCAGCGACCAGTCCTGCTCTGCGGGTTGATACCAAAAAACCTGATCTGCAGCTTTGGCAGACTGAGCTAACTGGTCGCTAAACACGCCCTGTTTCATCGTATTTGAGCGGGGTTCAATCACCGCGACAATCCTCGCATCGGGCTTAACTCTTCTGAGCCCCTCAAGCGTGGTCGCAATGGCGGTCGGATGATGAGCAAAGTCATCATAGAGTGCGACGCCATTAATCGCCTCACGCAACTCCATTCGGCGTTTTACTGAGCGGAACTGACTCAGCGCCTCAGCTGCGGCCTCCAGTGTTACCCCCACATGGCGGGCCGCTAGGGCAGCGTGTAGCGCGTTTACTTGATTGTGTGTACCACTCAGCGTCCAGCTCACTCGCGCACGCTCGCCGTGCTGCAAACAGAGCGTGAACTGTTGCGGGTTCTCTTCGCTAACCTCTAGCCAGGCGTCGGCCTCAGGCGTTTCGCCGGTCTGAAGCAAATCTGACCAACAGCCCTGCTCCAGAACCCTGTTTAACGCCTCGCTCTCTGTGGGCGAGATAATCTGCCCCTCACCGGGAACAATGCGCACCAGATGGTGGAACTGGCGTTCAATCGCGTACAGATTGTCGAAGATATCAGCATGGTCGAACTCTAGGTTGTTCATAACCAGAGTGCGCGGCGAATAGTGAATAAATTTAGAGCGCTTATCGAAAAATGCGGTGTCGTACTCGTCCGCCTCAATAACGAAAAAGTCTGTCTCGCCCACGCGCGCGGAGCGCTCGAAATTGAGCGGGACACCACCGATGAGGTAGCCTGGTTTCATGCCGGCATACTCGAGTATCCAAGCCAGCATACTAGCCGTTGTGGTCTTTCCGTGGGTGCCGGCAACAGCCAACACCCAGCGATCAGCCAACAGATGGTCGTGCAACCATTGTGGACCAGAGCAGTAGTGCAGCCCTCGATTAAGAACCGCCTCCACGCAGGGATTACCTCGCGACATCGCATTACCGATGACTACCAAGTCAGGGGTGGGGTCGAGCTGCGCCGGATCATAACCCTGAATTAGCTCGATACCAGCCTGCTCCAGCTGCGTGCTCATCGGTGGGTAAACGTTTTGATCTGAACCGGTCACTCTGTGGCCGAGCTCGCGCGCCAGCAGTGCCAGGGACCCCATAAAGGTGCCGCAGATACCCAATATGTGCAGGTGCATCAAGGCAGACTCCGTAAACTGAAGGGAAAAAGGCCGAATATCTAAGACCTTAGCCGAAAAAACGGCTATGCCGCGGTGCAATAGACTAACAACTCCCCTATAATTTGCATCCTATTTTTCCCTCCAAAAAACACCGAGGCCAACCAACCGATGCAGTTACTTAGCTCTTTCCTAAAGCACAATAAAACTGACCAGGATCTGGTTGAAGTCATTGAAGTACTGATGATCGCCTGCAAAGAGGTAGCACTGCAGCTGCGTGAGGGAGCCTTGGCCGGCGTCTTGGGCACCAGCACACTGACCAACGTACAGGGCGAGACCCAAAAGAAGCTCGACATCGTCTCCAACGACATTATCAAAAAGGTCCTGTTGGACAACCGTTTGGTACGTGGCGTCGCATCAGAGGAGGAGGATAAGCCTGTCTGGGGCGATCGAGATGGTCGCTACTTAATTACCTTCGACCCGCTCGATGGCTCATCTAATATCGATATCAATGTATCGGTAGGTACAATTTTTTCTATTCTCGAGGCACCTAAGCCCTGGGCGAAACAAGATGAAGCTGAATTCCTGCAGGCGGGTCGCCGTCAGGTCGCGGCGGGCTACGTACTCTACGGCCCATCTGCTGTATTGGCGCTGACCACAGGCAAAGGCGTAAACATGTTCACGCTGGCCCACACCGGTGACTTCATTCTCACCGAAGAGAACGTCAAAGTACCCGAAGAGACTGCTGAGTTCGCCATCAATATGAGCAACCAGCGTTTTTGGGAGCCAGCAATGCAGTCATACATTAGTGATCTGATCCAGGGTGAAGCGGGTCCGCGCGAGAAGAACTACAACATGCGTTGGATCGCATCGATGGTGGCTGAAATCCATCGCCTGCTGACACGCGGTGGTATCTTTACTTACCCATGGGACTCACGCGATCCGAAGAAACCAGGTAAATTGCGCCTGATGTACGAAGGCAATCCAATGGGGATGCTAATAGAACAGGCGGGCGGTGGAGCCACGACCTGTTACGAAGAGATTCTCGATATCGAACCGGACGACATTCACCAGCGTGTCTCTGTCGCCATGGGCTCGAAGAAAGAGATCGAAACGTTGAAAGCTTACCATCGCACCCAGACAAAGAACTGACTATAATCGCGGCCACGAACTAATGGCCAAACAGCTTACACTTAACTGATAGGAAGCAAGCATGAGCTTTGAAAAAGTACCTGCGGGCAAAGATCTGCCCAACGATATCTATGTAATCATCGAGATCCCAGCTGAGAGCTCGCCAGTAAAATACGAGATCGACAAAGATGCAGACGCAATCTTCGTTGACCGTTTTATGGCTGCGCCTATGTTCTACCCTGCTAACTACGGCTACGTGAACAACACCCTGGCAGACGACGGTGACCCACTGGACGTATTGGTACTGACTCCACACCCAGTAATGACTGGCTCTGTAATCCGTTGCCGTCCAGTCGGTATCCTCAACATGACTGACGAAGCGGGCGAAGATGCTAAGCTCGTCGCTGTGCCACACGAGAAACTGAGCCAGGCTTACAACGACATCAACGATGTTGATGACCTGTCTGACCTGCTGAAAGATCAGATCTCTCACTTCTTCGAGAACTACAAGAAGCTTGAGAAAGGTAAGTGGGTTAAGGTTGAAGGCTGGTCAGACGCTGCTGCTGCGCGCGCTGCAATCGAACAGTCTGCGGCTGCGTACGAAGCTGCCAAGTAAGCAACACTCATACACCAAACCCGCCAGTTCGACTCGGCGGGTTTTTTTATATCCGCACGCTCGATTTAACACACTTGCGTGAGGCACCAAGTCACATTAAGGTGCGTTCAAGATTTTTACAGGACTGCAGTCATGAGCCGACCCAATTTAGACGAGATCAAACAGGTTTACATCGAGTCTGATCTACTTTTCAGCGAATCCGAAGTGGCACAGGCGATCGATAAAATGGGCGCAGAGATCAGCGCAGATCTCGCTGACCAAGATCCAGTTATCTTCTCAATCATGAATGGTGGATTGGTCATTGGTGGCCAACTCTTGACGCGCCTGAACTTCCCCCTGGAAGCGAGCTATCTGCACGCAACGCGTTACCGCAACACCACCTCAGGCCATGAACTTGAGTGGAAGGTGCCGCCAATGATCGAATTCAAGGGCCGACCTGTGCTCGTGGTTGACGACATTCTCGATGAGGGTCATACGCTCGTTGAGGTGATGAAACACTTCGAACGTGAAGGTGCTTCATCTGTTGAGGCTGCCGTTCTGATCGATAAAGAGCACGACCGCAAGGCGATTCCCGGACTCAAAGCCCGTTACACAGGCCTTACCATCCCTGACCGTTACATCTTCGGTTACGGTATGGACTACAAGGGTTACTGGCGCAACGCGCCGGGTATTTTTGCGGTGAAAGGTCTGTAACCAGTCTTTAATATTTTTCATTGTCAGTCTGGTGAAATTCGTTAGACTGGCAATTGAGAAAAATAATAAGGACAACTAATGACAGAGATTGACGTTCTATTGATTAGCGGTGCGGCTCTCGCTCTTTGGCTCTTCAACTTAAGAAGAAAATCTCAGCTCTGCTCCGAATCCTCGCGCCGAAGCAAAGCTAAAGTCTGAATCCCGGTTTAAACCTGGGTCTGCATTCGAAATAGCGCTTGATGCCTGTCAGGCGGCTAGGTGTTTAACTCGCCATAAAGCTCAACAAACGCCTGCGTAAGCTTATGCTTGGGTGCCAAGTAGATCAGCGGCTTGGCCTCCATATGTGACTCCTTCATCTTTACTGAAGCGGGCACTCGAGTTTTCAGTACCGGTAGTTTCTGCTCTTCCAGGCTGGCAATAATTTTTGCCGGCAAAGAGGCACGCGGCTGGAACTGATTTACCACTATCCCCTCTAATATTAACTTCTCGTTATGATCCGCTTGAGTTTCACGTAGGTTATGAACCAGCGAATAGAGCGCCTGACGGGCAAACTCATCGCAATCAAACGGGATTAAACAGCGCTCAGCAGCACAAAGTGCTGACAGCGAAAAGAAGTTAAACGCAGGTGGAGTATCAATGTAGATCGCATCGTAGTGCTGCTCTAACTGCTCACACAGATCTCTTAACTTGTAGATTTTGTGGCGCGACTCCAGCTTGGATTGCAGATCCCCAACTTCAGGGTTGGACGGCAGGATATCCAAGTTTTCAAACGGCGTAGAGTGACAGTAGTCGCTCGCCTGTTTAGCTGTTACCGAAAAGCTCAGAGTCGATTCAAAGTAGTCACTAATATCGAGCTCTGGCAGATCAGAGTCATCACCGAGTAGATAGTGTGTCGAGTTACACTGGGGATCGAGATCAATAACCAGTGTGCGATTACCACTCTGGGCGCTGACAGCCGCCAGATTAACGGCGACGCTGGACTTACCCACACCACCTTTCTGATTAAAAACGACTCGGCGCATAAGCGCTCCTCTACTTTAAATTACAAACCTTTGAATCGCGAAAAGCGTCGCACCGGCTAGCCCTGAGAGAGCAACTCTCGAAGATCGATGATGGCTGCATTCGCCCGCGATATATAGGACGCCATCACCAGCGAATGGTTGGAGAGCAAACCGAACTCAGTGCCGTTTAGAATCATCGGACTCCAGATGGTGTTCTGCGTCGCCTCGAGCTCTCGGACAATCTGGCGCAGACTCACAACGGCATTTTTCCGCTCGAGACTTTGCTGAAAGTCGAGTTCGATAGCATTCAAAATATGGATCAACGCCCAAGCAGTGCCTCGCGCTTCATAGAAAACATCATCTATCTCCATCCAAGGCGTCTGCACTTCGACCTCGGCCGCTACTGCTGTAGATTGATCGGCTCCGCTGGTTCCCGCTAGGTCGGTATTCAGGCGTTTCTGCCCAACACTGGCGCTCAAGCGCTGGGACAAACTGCCTAAGCGGGTCGAAACGTCACCCAGCCAATCCCGCAAGTTATCAGCGCGCGCGTAAAACTGCGTATTCTCTGCTGAAGCACTCGATAGATTTTGGTGGTAGGCGTAAAGCGATCCAAGGGCGTCCCTGTACTCACTCTCGGTAGAGGGTAATAGCCATGAGTTGTTGTCGAAATGCAGTCTCGGTTCTGCCGCGGCAAGGTCAGGCTGTTCGGTTGATTGCGACTGCGAACGGCTGAAGGTTTTGCGCATCGCGCGGCTCAGATCTCGCGCCTGGACCAGCACACCAAACTCCCAGTTGGAGATATTATCCAGCCAGACTCCCGGTGGAGTTCGATCGTTAGAGATATAGCCACCTGGCTTGTTCAGCAAAGTCTCCACCAGAGAGATCAGCGTGCTAGTTGTATGAGAGCCAACAACGACTTCAGATTGTTTAGCAGCGGCACGCTCGGCCGCAGTAGCACGCACATCAAACTGTGATGGAGCCCAACTCCAATAAATGCCAATAACAATCGCAGCGAAGAGATAGAGTGCCAGCACAATCCCCAGCGGGAATAACAGGCGACTTCCGCGGGTAGCACTGAATCGGTCCCATAAATCTAGCCAACGACGTTGGAGCGACTGCATTTTTGTACCTCAAATTTTGATTATGCTGCACTGCACTATAAACAGTTCCACAATAGCAGGGATGGTGAATAGGACAAAGTCCTATTGTTAACCGCTTATCTGACGCATCGATGAACGACAAGAATGATTGACGAAACTTTGTAGATATGTTCGAGGAAACTGTCGATAAATGTCACACATCTACCTCATTTCGCCATTATTTTCGCTGGACATTCCAACCTAGATTACGCACACTATCGACCAATGTAGAAGAGGCCCTGTTTGCTCTCTTCTCCCTCTATCTGCCGCGATATGGCAGCCATTTAGTTGTTTTAGGAAAGTCTGATGGATATCCGCAAAGTCAAAAAACTTATCGAACTCCTCGAAGAGTCAAACATCAACGAAATTGAGATCAAAGAGGGCGAAGAGTCAGTTCGTATCAGCCGCGGTTCATCAGTAGCACCAATGGTACAAGCAGCTCCTGCTATGGCTGCACCCGCTCTGGTAGCGGCTCCAGCACCTGTTGCTGCACCAGCGGCAGAAGCGGCGCCCGCAGCACCTGCTGGACACACAGTTAACTCTCCGATGGTTGGTACTTTCTACCGCTCACCTTCTCCAAGCGCTCCAGCCTTTGTCGAAGTCGGCAAGACGGTGAAAGCGGGTGACGTAATCTGCATCGTTGAGGCGATGAAGATGATGAACCAGATCGAAGCAGATAAGAGCGGTGTGGTCGAAGCGATCCTGGTTGAAGATGGTCAGCCAGTTGAGTACGACCAGCCGCTGATTATTATTGCCTAAGCACCACCAACGAAAGGATCTACCCCATGCTGGATAAAGTGCTTATTGCCAACCGCGGCGAGATCGCCCTGCGCATCCTGCGCGCTTGTAAAGAGTTGGGCATCAAGACTGTGGCAGTGCACTCACAGGCAGACCGTGACCTGATGCACGTACGTTTGGCAGATGAGGCCGTCTGTATCGGCCCCGCCTCCTCCGCCCAAAGCTACCTCAACATCCCTGCTCTAATCGCTGCTGCAGAAGTGACCGACTCTATGGGTATTCACCCGGGTTACGGCTTTCTGGCAGAAAACGCTGATTTTGCTGAGCAGGTAGAGCGCTCTGGTTTCGCCTTCATCGGACCGCGCGCTGATACTATTCGACTGATGGGCGATAAGGTATCTGCGATTCAGGCGATGCAGAAAGCCGGCGTACCAACGGTACCGGGCTCTGATGGCCCACTCCCGATCGATGATGTCGAAGAGCTACATAAAATTGCTCGCCGCATCGGCTACCCTGTCATCATCAAAGCTGCTGCCGGTGGCGGTGGTCGCGGTATGCGCGTGGTGCACACTGAAGCTCATCTACACAACGCGGTGCAGGTCACTCGTTCAGAAGCTAAGGCTGCATTCGGCGACGATACCGTATATATGGAGAAGTTCCTCGAGAAGCCTCGCCATGTAGAGGTCCAGGTTCTGGCCGATGGTCAGGGTAACGCGATTCACCTCTATGACCGCGACTGCTCACTGCAGCGTCGTCACCAGAAGGTGGTCGAGGAAGCTCCGGCGCCACACCTAGACCCAGAGTCACGCTCCAAGGTACTAAAAGCCTGTGTCGATGCCTGTATTGAAATTGGTTACCGCGGTGCCGGTACGTTCGAATTCCTCTACGAAGATGGCGGTTTCTACTTTATCGAGATGAATACTCGTGTACAGGTGGAGCACCCGGTGACTGAAGAGGTTACCGGTGTTGATATCGTTAAAGAGCAGTTGCGTATCGCCTCTGGCCTGCCACTCTCTATCAAACAGGAAGATGTCGTGTTGCGCGGCCACGCCTTTGAGTGCCGTATCAATGCTGAAGATCCGAAGAGCTTCATGCCAAGCCCGGGCCCGGTGAACTACTACCACGCGCCAGGCGGTAACGGTATTCGAGTCGATTCGCACATCTATTCTGGCTACAAAGTGCCGCCTCATTACGATTCACTGATTGCTAAACTGATCACATTCGCTGATGATCGTGAAACAGCGATGATTCGTATGCGCAACGCACTGGATGAGATGGTTATTGATGGCATCAAAACCAACATCCCGCTACACCATGACATCATGCGCGATGCTAACTTTGAGAAAGGCGGCGTTAACATCCACTACCTCGAGAAGAAACTGGGCCTGTAGGACTCTACATCGAGGATGGAATAAGAGGCTCGCACTGGCGGGCCTTTTTGTTTCTGACGTGAACTTTTTAAAACTCAGATCTTGGGCGATACTTATGGCTCGAGCTCCAAAGGACACCCGCTATGCCCTGGCTACAAATCAAGGTTCAAACCTCCCCCGATCATGCCGAACAGTATGAAGACCTGCTCTTGGCAGCTGGCTGCGCAGCAGTGACCTATCAGGACAGCGAAGATCAACCTATCTTTGAACCTGACCTAGGTACCACTCCGCTGTGGAATAACACTACAGTCACCGGTCTTTTTGCCGCAGAGCACAACCTTGAAGAGACCCTAGAGCTGCTCGATGAAGCCCAGGGCTCGATGTTCGGTGAGCAGGAGCAAAAACCCAGCTTCAGGTCAGAGATTCTTGAGGATAAGGATTGGGAACGGGAGTGGATGAGTCACTATCACCCAATGCAGTTTGGCGAGAACTTTTGGGTCTGCCCAAGCTGGTGTGAAGTGCCGGATACAAATGCCATCAACTTGATGCTGGATCCTGGCCTAGCGTTCGGAACCGGTACCCACCCAACTACGGCGCTATGCCTTGAGTGGCTGGCGGCACAGAGTTTGCAGGGTGAGGTAGTCGTGGATTATGGCTGCGGTAGCGGCATCTTAGGTATTGCCGCACTGCTGTTAGGGGCGGAGTCTGTTACCGGCGTCGATATTGATCCGCAGGCGCTGCAGGCTACCCAAGACAACCTGGTGCGCAACCAGCTTGATGCGAGTCGCCTGCCCGTCTTCTTCCCAGAGGATGTACCGCTGATTCAGGCGGACACGTTGGTGGCGAATATTTTAGCCGGCCCGCTGAAGCAGCTTGCGCCAACACTGGCTGAGCTGATTAAGCCCGGTGGTAAACTCCTGCTCTCAGGTCTGCTAGACTCACAGGGAGAGGAAGTAATAGAACACTACTCTCAGTGGTTCGATATGGAGCCAGCCGCGAACAAGGAAGAGTGGATCCGTCTGAGCGGCACCAAGCGCCGCTAAATGGTTCACGAGGACAGGAGTTAGAGTTGGTCGTTACCCAGTGCCCCGAGTGTCATGCACTGTTCAGAGTCAGCGAAGGCCAGATGCGTCTTGCGCAAGGACAGGTGCGTTGTGGCGCCTGCCTGACCGTCTTTGACGCCCAATCTCACGCGCTGCAACCTGTAGGTCAGACTCAAACGCGAAGCCAATCAAGCGCCACAACGCCTAACGCACCTCAGCAGTCCGCCCAGCCTGAGCCGCTAGGTTCAGCCAGCCTGGCAGATTCCACAGCACGTTCTAACTACGCCACTCAGGGCGCGAATGCGCGAGTCGTGCAGTTTAACCAGAATCCTGCTTCTGAAGCTGCGCCCGCTCCGACGATACCTGCTGCCAGGTCTGCACCAGGTTCGCAGCCAACCCCCAATACTCAAGCACCACCGCAACAGCAGCCCAAACCTGCGATTGACCCGGCACTCATTCCGCAGATCGACATCCTGGCGGAGCCGATCGTACTGCACAATAACGAGCCGCGCGACGCTAACCCAGTCGCAGTGCTCTTCTGGACGCTCTGTTCAATGCTTGCCCTGGCGGGATTACTGGGACAGTACCTCTGGTTTGAACGCGCCACTTTGGCGAACCAATCAGCGCTAACGCCGTTCTACCAGATCGCCTGTGAGCGCGTGCGCTGCGACCTAAATGCTAATCAGGGCCTAGCAAACCTTAAGCCCGATCAAGTGGTGGCGCGGCCGCATCAACAGTTTACAGACCTTATCAGCCTAGCGATCCGCATCCGCAACGAGGCTGCATTTGCGCAACCCTACCCGGCCATTGAAGTCAGCTTTACTGATCTTAAAGGCAACTTGGTGAGTCGCCGCACCTTCCAGCCCGGACAATATCTCGGCACCAACACTGAGGGCGCAGCTCGTCTACCAGCTGGCCTAGATATTGAAGTCAACCTACCACTCACCACCCCTGGACCTGAAGCGGTCAGCTACGAGATTCGTCTACATTCAGCGAAAAGCTAAGATGTATAAAAAACGATCAAGGTCAACCCCAAAATCGATCATTTTTTGTACAAAAATCCCTTTGAGCTCAGGGCTCACGCGGGTATCATAACGCCCTCTCAAAAGCACCCTACTTGCCGCTCCCCATTGAACTGGAGCAGCGACTGTTTGATATTAGGTACGCAATGCTAAGGATCGGTCCCTACAATCTAGATACTCAGGTTGCTCTGGCTCCGATGGCAGGCGTAACAGACCGTCCATTTCGTCAGCTGTGCCGCAAAATGGGCGCTGGATTAGTGGTCTCCGAGATGGTGACCAGCGACCCCAGCCTATGGCATACACGCAAATCCTCATACCGACTCAACCATGATGGCGAAGCTGAACCCCGCGCGGTACAGATAGCTGGCGGTGATCCCGAAATGATGGCAACCGCGGCCAAACTCAACGCCGAGAACGGCGCTCAGATTATCGATATCAATATGGGTTGTCCGGCAAAGAAGGTCTGTAACAAAGCAGCAGGCTCAGCGCTGTTACGAGATGAGGGTTTAGTTGCAGAGATTCTAAGTGCGGTTGTTGACGCTGTAGACTTGCCAGTCACGTTGAAGACACGCACTGGATGGTGTCATGAGACACGTAATGCCACACGGATTGCGCGCCTGGCTCAAGACTCAGGCATCGCCATGCTGACACTGCATGGTCGCACGCGCGCAGACGCTTACCGAGGTGCCGCTGAGTACGACAGCATTCGCGCTGTACGCCAAGAGATAGAGATTCCGTTGATCGCCAATGGCGATATCAACAGCCCCGAAAAGGCAGAACAGGTACTGGAATACACCGGTGCTGATGCCGTTATGATCGGTCGCGCGGCACAGGGACGCCCTTGGTTGCTGCGTGAAATCGATCATTACCTTCGTACAGGCAAAAAACTGCCTGCTCCGGAGCGCAGCGAAGTTTATGACATTCTGAAACAGCATGTCCTAGCCCTGCATCAGTTTTACGGGGAGCTGATGGGCGTGCGTATCGCGCGCAAACATGTCGGTTGGTATTTGGCAGCCGAACCAGAGGGCAAAGCGTTCCGCAAATTTTTTAACCAGATAGATGAAGCACAAACTCAGCTGCAGGCGATTGATCAATTTTTCGCCAATGCTCATGCAGCCTGAATGGATCAAGGTAGAACCGAGTGAACACAAAAGAACTAAAGCAGTACATTGAGACAACTACGGCGACAGAGATGCCATCCCACACCCTGCGTGACTCAGTCCATCAGTCACTGAACAGCTACTTCAAACAGCTGGACGGTACTGAGGTAACAGACGTCTACCAGATGGTACTGGCAGAAGTAGAAGCGCCCCTGTTCGAGTCGGTTATGGCCTACACCAAAGACAACCAGACTCGCGCCTCAGAGCTGCTCGGCCTAAACCGCGGCACTCTACGCAAAAAACTTAAGCAGTACGGCCTGCTCTGATTTTAACTCTCCAGCACACGGAAATATTTGATGTCTGTACAAAACCTTACACCTGTACGTCGCGCGCTGATCAGCGTCTCTGATAAAACCGGTATCGTCGAGTTTGCTCAATCGCTCACAGCAATGGGCGTTGAGATTCTCTCGACCGGTGGTACTTACAAACTGCTCTGCGAAAAAGGCATTGCCGCAGTTGAAGTATCCGACTACACCGGTTTCCCAGAGATGATGGCGGGTCGCGTTAAGACTCTGCATCCAAAAGTACACGGCGGTATCCTCGGCCGTCGCGGTACCGATGATGCGGTCATGCAGGAGCACGGTATCAACCCAATCGACATGGTTGTGGTAAACCTCTACCCGTTCGCGGCAACCATTGCGCGCCCTGATTGTGACCTACCAATGGCGATCGAGAATATCGATATCGGCGGTCCAACAATGGTTCGCTCAGCCGCGAAGAACCACAAAGATGTTGCCATCGTTGTAAACGCATCTGACTACGACAGCATCCTAGCTGAGCTCAACGAGCAGAAAGGCCTGACGCATGCGACGCGTTTCGATCTAGCTGTAAAAGCGTTCGAACACACCGCAGCTTACGACGGTATGATTGCCAACTACCTGGGCGCCATCGTAAACCAGCCTGAAGAGCAGCCAGCAACCTTCCCACGCACCTTCAACACTCAGTTCGTTAAAGTGCAGGACATGCGCTACGGCGAGAACCCGCACCAGCGCGCAGCTTTCTATGTTGAAGCGGATGCGAACGAGGCGAGCGTATCAACCGCGCGTCAGTTGCAGGGTAAGGAGCTGTCGTACAATAACGTTGCCGATACCGATGCTGCACTTGAGTGCGTGAAGCCATTCAAAGAGCCCGCTTGTGTCATCGTGAAGCACGCTAACCCTTGCGGTGTAGCGATTGGCGACAACATCCTTGAAGCTTACAACCGCGCTTTCCAGACTGACCCAACCTCAGCTTTCGGTGGCATCATCGCCTTCAACCGTGAACTAGATGAAGAGACGGCTCGTGTGATCGTTGAGCGCCAGTTTGTTGAAGTGATTATTGCGCCTAAAGTCTCTGCAGCAGCTTCTGAAGTTGTCGCAGCTAAACCCAACGTTCGCCTGTTAGAGTGTGGTGAGTTCGCCGCTCAGCCGGGTACTGCCTTTGACTACAAACGCGTAAGCGGTGGCCTGTTAGTGCAGGATCGTGACCTAGGTATGGTCGATGCGTCTGAACTCAAAGTTGTGACTCAGCGCCAGCCGTCTGAGCAGGAGATCCGCGATCTGCTGTTCTGCTGGGAAGTGGCCAAATACGTTAAATCCAATGCGATCGTTTACGCCAAAGATGGCCAGACAATCGGTATTGGTGCGGGCCAGATGAGCCGCGTCTACTCGGCTAAAATCGCAGGTATCAAGGCTGCAGACGAAGGCCTGGAAGTTGCCGGTTCCGTAATGGCATCTGACGCCTTCTTCCCATTCCGTGACGGTATCGACGCCGCTGCAGCAGCTGGCATCAAAGCGGTTATCCAGCCAGGTGGCTCAATGCGTGACCAGGAAGTGATCGACGCAGCTAACGAGCACGGCATCGCGATGGTCTTCACTGGCATGCGCCACTTCCGCCACTAAGAATAGGTAGGATAGGTAGAAAAGTATGAAAATTTTGATTCTAGGCTCGGGCGGTCGAGAGCATGCACTGGCCTGGACCTGCGCCAAAGATAGCCGCGTTGAGACTGTCTTTGTTGCGCCAGGTAATGCTGGCACTGCCATTGAACCGAAGCTTGAGAACCTCGCCATCGATGTGATGGACAAAGAGGCGCTGGCTAAGTTCGCTACAGAGAACAACATTGCACTGACAATCGTAGGCCCCGAAGCGCCGCTGGTTGATGGTGTTGTTGACCTGTTCGAGAGCCGCGGCCTTGCGATCTTCGGCCCAAGCGCAGGCGCTGCCCAGCTGGAGGGCTCTAAAGCCTTCACTAAGGACTTCCTGGACCGCCAGCAGATACCAACAGCTGAGTACCAGAACTTCACTGAAATCGAGCCTGCACTGGCTTACCTGCGTGAGAAAGGTGCCCCAATCGTTGTCAAAGCTGACGGACTTGCTGCAGGCAAAGGCGTTATCGTTGCGATGACACTCGAGGAAGCTGAAGAAGCCGTTAAAGATATGCTAGCGGGCAACGCCTTTGGCGATGCGGGTAGCCGTGTTGTCATCGAGGAGTTCCTCGAAGGTGAAGAGGCCTCTTACATCGTCATGGTTGACGGCACCAACGCGCTGCCAATGGCGACCAGCCAGGACCACAAACGTATGGGCGACGGTGATACGGGCCTGAACACAGGCGGCATGGGTGCTTACTCCCCTGCCCCGGTGGTAACACCTGAGATCGATGCGCGTATCATGGAAGAGGTTATCATGCCGACCGTTCGCGGTATGGCCGCAGAGGGCAACCCCTACACAGGTTTCCTCTACGCCGGTTTGATGATCACTGCTGATGGCACGCCTAAGGTTATTGAGTACAACTGCCGATTCGGCGACCCAGAGACTCAGCCAATTATGATGCGTCTGCAGACCAGCATGGTTGAACTTTGTGAAGCTGCGCTGGCACGCAAGCTCGACACTACAACTGTACAGTGGGATCCACGTCCGGCAATCGGTGTCGTAATGGCAGCCGGTGGCTACCCGGGTGACTACAACAAGGGCGATGAGATCTCTCTGCCTGAGTCAACGCCAGCTGATGCCAAAGTGTTCCACGCAGGTACTGCGCTGAAAGATGGCAAGGTTGTTACTGCAGGTGGTCGCGTGCTTTGTGTGACTGCACTCGGTGCTAACGTCACTGAAGCGCAGCAGAACGCCTATGCACTGCTAAAAGAGGTAAGCTGGAAAGATGCTTACTTCCGTACCGATATCGGCTACAGAGCAATCGCTCGCGAGAATAGCTGATCCGTCTCGCCCGCTTGGTCTCTTCCAGGCGGGCGATCTACCAGCAATACCCCATCAAACCCGCTCGAGTACTTCCCTGTAACGCTTCGCATTTTACATCCATGTAAAATGAGAGTCTGACTGAGGTATCGCTGATAGCTCACCCTTCATTGAGCATTCCAATCCTGAGTCGAATTTCAGCCAACCTCAGCGAGCCTGTAGGAGGGTTGTACGCAAAGAGTATTACCCGACATTCGAGTGAGGCAGTTGTTCCTTCCTTTGTGGGAGGGTTTTTCGGCGCAGCCGAAAGACGCGATCGGTCTAACCTCTAAAACGGAATATCCTCATCCTCAAGGTCATTGGAAATCTGCCCCTCCTTCGGTTCTGACCCTTTGCGGTTGACCGTTCCCAGCAACTCCATCTCGTTGGCGACTACTTCGGTGGTGTAGCGATCCTGACCTTTCTGATCTTTCCATTTATGGGTGCGCAATGAGCCCTCAATGTAGACCTGACTCCCTTTGGCGAGATACTGATTTGCCAATTCGGCAAGGCGTGAGAAGAGTACAACTCTGTGCCACTCGGTGCGTTCCTGAGTCGCTTGTGTGGCGCGATCACGCCAGCTTTCATGGGTTGCAAGGGATAGCGTTGTGACGTGATTACCGGTCGATGTGCTGCGCATCTCAGGTGTAGCCCCCAGATGGCCGATCAGGGTAACGCGATTGATGCCTCGAGACATGATAGATCCTCCATGATCATTAGTTCACTCAATCCATTTGAGTGAGTCGGTTATGAATGCCGACAATTTCAGCATAGCAGAGGAATCGCAATTGCAAAGCGCAACTGAGGCCGCTGCAACTGAGCACTTTCTTGTCGACTGGTCTACTATTAAGCTCAGAGTAACACCAAGGAGCACTGAGATACTGGGATGGACCCTAAGCCACTCTTATTCGCTTTACTGACACTACCGCTACTGGGGTGCCAACAAACCCAACCGCAGACCGCGGCCTCAGGCTGTAATCCTGTGCTTGCCTCCTGTGCTGAGCTCTCTGCTCCAGAGGGCGGTTTCTATATGCAACCGATCGGCGTTCACAAAGAGGATTTAGAGTACCGTATCGCTGAGTTACGCCGCTGGCTCAAATGGCAGCGAGAGCTTCAACTCGGGCTAACCGATGAGCCTTTTGGTACGAATCTAGAGGCGCTCGGCGTATCTCTGCGTGAAGATATCGAATTAAATCTACGACTCAGTCCTGAAGATCGCGAACTACTGTTACAATCCTGGGATCGACCGCTTTTAGCACAGGAGTAATCCCCGATGGACTGTCTTTTCTGCAAAATTGTTGCAGGCGAAATCCCTGCCAACCGCATTTATGAAGATGACGAAGTAATCGCCTTTAACGATATCAATCCGCAGGCACCTACCCATGCGTTGATCATCCCGCGCAAACATATCGCTACGCTGAATTCTGCCGATGAGAGTGACAAAGCTGTGCTTGGCGCGATGAGTCTGGCAGCGGCAAAGATCGCCAAAGAGCAGGGTTTTGACCAAGCAGGTTACCGTACGGTGATGAACTGTAATGAGGATGGTGGACAGACGGTGTACCACATCCATCTGCACCTGCTTGGTGGTAAAGCAATGGGCTGGCCACCTTATCAGGATAAGCTAAAGACCGCCTAGGCCCAGCTTAGATCCAGCCCAAACGACAGCGCTTAGCCGCGCTGTCGAACAATCTCAAACAGTGCGACACCAGTCGCCACAGACACGTTCAGGCTACTCACCTCACCAGCCATAGGGATATTGACCAGCAGGTCGCAGTGGTCGCGCGTAAGACGGCGCATCCCCTTACCCTCAGCACCCATCACCAGCGCCATAGGGCCGGTAAGATCGGCCTGGTAGATCGACTGCTCTGCTTCTCCCGCTGTACCCACAATCCAGATGCCAGCTTGCTGCAGGTTTTGCAGTGTACGGGCCAAGTTGGTCACCTGAAAGTAAGGAACCGCCTCAGCCGCACCACAAGCGACCTTGGACGCAGTTGCGTTCAGCGGTGCAGACTTATCTCGCGGCGCTATCACCGCTGCAACACCGGCAGCATCCGCGGTGCGAAGACAGGCACCGAGATTATGCGGGTCAGTCACCCCATCCAATACCAACAAGAGTGCAGGAGAGGTCAATCCCTCTAGCAGAGCATCCAACTCTTTGTCGCCCAACTGCGGCGCTGGCTTTACCTCGGCTGCAACGCCCTGATGTACACCGTCAACACGCTCATCCAAGCGCTGCTTGTTGATCGGTTCGATGCTGACACCTTGCTGGTTTGCAAGGTCGATAATCTGCTGCATACGGCCATCATCACGCCCCTTCACAAGAAAGAGCTTACGCACGCGACTCGGATCACGCGTCAGCAGAGTAGCAACTGCGTGGATACCGAAAACCAGATCATTCTTCATTAGCGCCTCGGGAGAGTTTGGAGGGGAGAAACAAAAAAGGCCGCTCGAGGCGGCCCTGTATTTTAATGAATGCGGTGCTTAGCTGTCGAGACCAGCAAACACAGCATCACGAATAGCATCTACCGAGCCAACACCGGGAACGTACACGTAGCTTGGAGCAGAGGCAGGTTGGGCTTCAGACCAACCGCGGTAGTAGCTGATCAACGGTTTAGTCTGATCATGGTAAACATTGAGACGCTCACGTACGGTATCTTCTGCATCGTCAGCACGCTGAACCAGCTCTTCACCCGTCACATCATCCTTGCCCTCTTCTTTAGGCGGATTGAAGACAATGTGGTAGGTGCGGCCAGACGCTGGGTGCACGCGGCGACCCGACATACGCTTGATGATCTCTTCATCAGCCACGTCGATCTCAACCACCGCATCCAACTCTACACCAGCGTCCTTCAGGGCATCTGCCTGGGGAATGGTGCGTGGGAAACCATCAAACAGGAAGCCGTTGGCACAATCAGCTTCGGCAATGCGCTCTTTCACCAGACCGATAATGATGTCATCAGAAACAAGCTGACCTGCGTCCATAACCTTCTTGGCTTCAATACCCAGAGGTGTTCCTGCTTTAACAGCTGCACGAAGCATATCACCAGTAGAGATCTGCGGAATCCCGTATTTCTCTGTGATGTACTGAGCCTGAGTACCCTTACCGGCACCGGGAGCGCCCAGAAGAATAATGCGCATTAACTGTATCTCCTCAAAATAAATTTACCGCCCGATGGGCGGTACTAAAATCCGAATTGGACTGACCTTATAAGATCGGGACATGAATGACAATCAGACCGAAGTCTATTTCCCTATCTTTTCTATCATCCGGTGTTTCGCATGCCGGCAGAGATACCCGCGATGCACACCATGAGGGCCTGTTCTAAACGCTCTTCGGGGTGATTGCGATCTCGGTAAAGGAGCTCAGCCTGCAGATAATGCAGAGGATCCAGGTAGGGATTGCGTACCTCTATAGACTGTTTGATCAGGGGGCTGTCAACCAATAGCAGCTTCTGCTGTTTTAGGTCCAGCACCAACTGTTTCATTGTTAATAAGCGCTCCCTTAGGCTTGAGCCAAGAACCCCTAACTCCTCTGAGACCAGACGCTTTTCATAGTAGGCAGCGATCTGGGCATCGGTCTTCGCCATTAACATCTCCAGTAGGTCGATATAAGACCTAAAGAAGGGCCATTGCTGGTACATTGTATTCAACAGCGGCTGCTTACCCTCGTTGATCGCCTCAGCTAAAGCCTGATCCGAACCGAGCCAAGCGGGCAGCATTAAGCGGATCTGCGTCCACGCAAAAATCCACGGAATAGCTCGCAGACTCTCCACACCGCCGTCCAATTTGCGTTTAGCGGGACGCGAGCCCAGTGGCAGCTTCGCTAACTCCTGCTCGGGGGTAGCAGCACGGAAATAGGGAACGAACAAGGGATCTTCGCGCACCACTGCACGATAAGATTTCAATCCGGTTGCTGCCATCTGATCCATGCATTCAGCCCACTGCGGCTCTGGCTTGCCGAACGGTTCGAGCGTCGCTTGCAGTACAGCATGGGTATAGAGAGCGAGATTGCGCATCGCTAACTCCGGCACCCCGAACTTGAAGCGAATCATCTCGCCCTGCTCTGTGACACGCATACTGCCCGCTACCGAACCCGGCGGTTGAGACAGGATCGCGGTATGGCTTGGGCCGCCACCACGCCCCACCGTACCACCACGGCCATGAAACAGCGTTAGATGCACACCCTCAGCCTCACACAGCGCGGTCAGATCCGCCTGAGCGCGATACTGCCCCCAGGCCGCAGCCAACTGACCAGCATCCTTAGCGGAGTCCGAATAGCCGATCATCACCTCTTGGTGGCCGTCAATGTACTCTCGATACCAGGGTATTGAGAGCAGCCGTTCAATACAGGGCTTGGCGTTATCTAGATCAGCCAAGGTCTCAAATAGCGGTGAGATCGCAATGTTGTACTTCATCCCCTGCTCTCGCAGGCAGAGAATCACGCTGAGCACATCAGAGGGGTGACCCGCCATCGATATGACGTAGGAACCCAAGGCCTCTGGAGAGGTCCCCGCGACCACAGCAAAGGTATCAAGCGCCTCCTGCGTCATACTGCTGGGCTGCCAGTCTCGCGGAAACAGGGGACGTTTAGACGCGAGTTCATCCAGCAGAAAACGCTGCTTCTGCGCTTCTGTCCACTCCAGATAATTGCCCATGCCGTAATGGTCGCAGATCTCAGCGATAACACCAGCATGCACTTCAGAGTTCTGGCGAATATCTAAGCGTACCAACGTAGCGCCGAAGCAAGCGACACGGCGCAACAGATCCTCGAGGCGACCGCCAGCGATCAGCTCCAATCCAGAGTCACACAATGAGCGGTGGCACAGCTGCAGCGGCTCGAGTATCTCATCGGCTGTGCGGATCCAGCTCGATGGGTCACAGGGCCTACCCTCAAGACAGGCTTGAATGCCATCGCGCGTTTGCGCCAGACGCGCACGCAGATCACCCAGCAGCGCGCGGTAAGGCTCGGAAACATTAGAACCAACAACCGACTGCAGCTCTGCGCTGGCACGACTCATCGACAGCTCTGAGCGCAGTTGATCAACATCCTGATAGTAGAGATCTGCTGCCTGCCAGCGCGCCAGCAGCAGCACTTCACGCGTCACCTTAGCGGTCACATTCGGATTGCCGTCCCGGTCGCCACCCATCCACGAGGAGAAGCGCACAGGTGAGGCATCCAAAGGCAGTCCACTACCCAGGGAGTGTCGCATCTGCGCATCCAACTGCTTGAGGTATTTAGGGATTGCATGCCAGAGTGAGTTCTCGATCACGGTGAAGCCCCACTTGGCTTCGTCGACCGGTGTGGGTCGCTGTTTGCGAATCTCATTGGTGTGCCAGATCTGGTTGATCAGCTCATCCAAACGCGAGCCTACCTCAACTCCGTGATCCATCGCTTTGAGGCAATCCATCACCCCATCGAACTTGTTAATCAGAGTGCGACGGTTCACCTCAGTCGGATGGGCGGTCAGCACTAGGTCGATCTTCATCTGACTCAGTGCAGCAGCGATCTCTGCATTTGAATGACCCGCATCGCGCAGCATCGAGAATACTCGGAAGGTCTCATCCTCATCGGCCTGGATCTTCTGTTTTTGGCGGCGAATACGGTGATGCTCTTCAGCAATATTAGCGAGGTTGAGAAACTGGGTAAAAGCCCGCGCGACGGGCAGTAGATCTTCGTCATCCAGCGCGCTAAGTTCAGCTTGCAGAGCATCGCTCGCACCGCTAGCGCGCCCCTCCTTGGCATATTGGCGGATACGCTCAATCGCTGTAACCATTTCAGGGCCAAGGTCAGCCGAAATGGTGCGCCCCAGGCTATCACCGAGGCGACGGACATCATCACGTAGATCTTCGTGTAGGCTACTCATAGAGGACTCCACTCAAGTTAAGGGTAAAAACAGAGGTTTAGGACTCGAGCGGTTTATCTCTCGAGCTTTTTGGCTTCGTCCCACCAATGATCGAGTTCGTCGAGAGAGAACTGGCTCCAATCTCGCGAAGACGCGTTCACCTTCTCTTCAATATAGCGGAAACGGCGCTCAAATTTGGCATTGGTGGCGCGCACAGCTTGCTCAGAGTTGACGCCTAATTTGCGCGCCAGATTAACCTGAGCAAAGAGTAGATCCCCCATCTCGGCAGCAACTGCCGCTTCATCGCCGGCAGCCATCGCTTCTCGTAGCTCAGTAATCTCCTCCTCGATCTTATCGAGGACGTCACTCGCTTCCTGCCAATCAAAGCCAACGCCGGCGGCACGCTTCTGTAGTTTGGCGGCGCGGCTGAGCGCAGGTAGTGACAGCGGTATCTCGTCGAGCACGCCTGCACGAGACTTCTGCTCGCGCTCTTGGGCTTTAATAGCCTCCCACTGTTGGTTAACAGCATCCGTCTCGACCTCAGCCGAAGCGCGAGCTCCCCTTAGTTGGCCATCGATAAACACATGTGGGTGCCGACGCACCAACTTGGTGACCAACTGATCAATAACCATTTCGAGGTCAAACAGCGACTCCTCTTTGGCGAGCTGGGAATAGAAGATCACTTGAAATAGAAGATCCCCGAGCTCATCCCGCAGATGCACCCAATCCTCACGCTCAATGGTATCAGCCACTTCATAAGCCTCCTCCAAGGTGTGAGGCACAATGCTGGCAAAAGTCTGCTGCAGGTCCCAAGGGCAACCGCCCTCTGGGTCGCGCAAGCGAGACATCAGGTAAGTCAGATCTTCGAGGGTATATCTAGGCATCGGCTCTCAAATCGGCTCTCAAATCGGCTCTCAAATCAGTGTACGCTGGTGCGTTTACGGTGTACGTCGTTGACGTTAGGAATTTGGTTAATCTTATCCATCACCTTACCGAGCTTGTCGAGTCTGCCGATCTCAAGCGTCAGCTCCAGATGCGCCTGGTTACTCTGCTTATCAGTGAGAGTGTTTGCACCCAGAACGTTGACCCTCTCGTTGGCTAGAATCACCATCACATCCCGCAGCAGACCTGAGCGGTCGAACGCCTCAATGACGATGTCGACTGGATAAGTAATCTCGGCCCCATCATCCCAATCGACACTCAGAATACGGTTTGCTTCTCGCTCGCGCAGGCGCTCAAGCTCCGCACACTCAGCATGATGGATCGAAACACCCCGCCCCTGAGTAATGAACCCGGCGATCGGGTCACCCGGCACCGGTTTACAGCAACTAGCGAACTGGGTCATTAGGTTACCAACCCCGAGGATGCTGACGCCCGAACTGGTCGATTTAGGCTTAGGACGACGCTGAGTTGGAATATCGAGATCCAACTGCGAATCGCGCTCGGCCTCCTCCTCTCGGCGCTGTGCCGCATTGATCACTTGCGACAGGCGCAGATCACCCGCGCCAACCGCTGCGCAGAGATCCTCTTCGCTCGAGAACTTGAGGTAAGTCGCGATCTGTTCCAGATCCATATGCGTGGCGTTCAGCGCCAAGCGCTTGAACTCCCGCACAATAATATCTTTGCCCGCTTCAACATTCTGATCACGAGCCTGGGTCTTAAACCAATGAGCCACCTTAGCTCGCGCGCGAGAGGTATACACAAAGCCGAGGTTAGCATTAAGCCAGTCGCGACTTGGGCGCTCTTCGCTCGAGGTCATCACCTCAACCTGATCACCCGTCTGCAGTTTGCGGTTAAGCGGAACGATACGCCCTGAGATTCTTGCGCCACGGCATCTATGCCCTATCTCGGTATGAACCCGATACGCAAAATCGACCGGTGTCGCGCCAGCAGGCAGATCGATAACGTGGCCATCGGGAGTAAATACGTAGACACGATCTTGCGCCACATCGGTACGCAACATATCGCCGAGGGACTCAGTTTCGCCCAGGTCATCATGCCACTCGAGTACCTGCCGTAGCCACGAGATCTTCTCTTCATAACCGTCCTGTCGACCCGCCACATCCGTTCCCTTGTAGAGGTGGTGTGCGCAGACGCCAAGCTCTGCCTCTTCATGCATCTGGAAGGTTCGGATTTGAATCTCGAGCGCCTTACTTTCTGGCCCGAATACGGCAGTGTGCAGCGAGCGATAACCGTTCGGCTTGGGTGAAGCGATGTAATCATCAAACTCATGCGGAATATTGCGCCACAATCCGTGCACGATACCGAGCACGGTGTAACAGTCACGCACTTCCGGCACCAGAATACGCACAGCGCGAACATCGTAAACTTGGCTGAAGTCGATATTCTTGCGCTGCATTTTGCGCCAGATCGAGTAGATATGTTTCGCCCGTCCTGCGACCTCACCATCGATCCCAGCATCTAGCAGTCGCGCACGCAACAGCGTGACAACATCATCAATGAACTGCTGGCGATCGAGTCGTTTCTCGGACAACAACTCAGCGATATGTTTGTAGTCGTTCGGCTTTAGGTAGCGGAAGCTGAGATCCTCAAGTTCCCACTTGATATGCCCTATACCCAAGCGGTGCGCCAGGGGTGCATAGATATCAAAGACTTCACGGGCTACGAGGTAACGTTTGCGGCGGTCGGCGTTTTTTACGGCTCGAATAGCGCAAGTGCGCTCAGCCAGTTTGATCAGTGCAACCCGCACGTCGTCGATCATCGCGACCAACATTTTGCGCACGTTGTCAGTCTGAGTGGTGTTACCCAGAACCGGGTTCTCATCGCGAGGATTCTTACGACTGGCGATAGCTGCCATCTGCAGCACACCTTCTATAAGGTGGGCAACTTTATTACCGAAGCGGCTCTTTACTCGCTCTAGCGAGAGTTTGCGCTCGCGCACTGCACGATACAGAACAGCAGCGATGAGTGCATCTTCCTCCTGCTGCAGGTCAGCCAGAATCTGCACCATCTCCATGCCGATCTGCAATGCACCTTGCTCGGACGCCCAGTCATCATACTCTTCATCCGTCTCTTCGACGGCAGCTTGTACAATCTGACAAGCGTTGAGGAAACGTGCCGGATCTTTGATCTCTATTTGAGTCTGAAGACGCTCCAGCCAGAGCTCTAGATCGACAGAGCCATCCTGCCTGACTGGCTGTTCCTCTCGGACCTTAACCATAAACTGTGTAACCTCATGCCCCGAGGGCACTCCCCCTAAAAACCGGGGTTAAACAAACAATGCCCATCAGTTTAGAAGTGAACGCGTTTGGCGGCAAATGTGACAGGCACTATTTATCTGTTAAAAGCTGATCTTTAAAAGCTCAACTATTAAAAACGCCTGTCGACAGGTAGCGGTCGCCGCGGTCACAGATGATACATACGATAACTGCGTTCTCTACCTCTTCGGCAACGCGCAGCGCACCAGCCACTGAACCACCCGATGAAACACCGCAGAATATTCCCTCTTCACGCGCCAAACGACGCATCATCACTTCAGCGTCGGACTGATCTACGTCTAAGACCAGATCAACACGTGGGCGCTCAAAAATGCTCGGCAGATAGGCCTCTGGCCAGCGGCGAATACCCGGAATAGCAGAGCCCTCGCAGGGCTGCAGACCGACAATCTGAATCTCTGGGTTAACCTCTTTCAGGTAACGCGAGGTCCCCATGATGGTGCCGGTAGTGCCCATTGAACTGACGAAGTGTGTCACTGTGCCCTGTGTCTGTCGCCAGATTTCTGGACCCGTGCCTTTGTAGTGAGCAACCGGGTTGTCCGGGTTGGCAAATTGATCGAGTACCTTACCTTCGCCACGGGCCTGCATCGCCTGAGCCAGGTCACGCGCGCCCTCCATACCCTCTTCCTTAGTCACCTCAATCAACTCAGCACCATAGGCCGTCATAGCTGCCTTGCGTTCAGTACTCATGTTGTTCGGCATGATGAGCTTAAGCTTGTAACCCATGATCGCAGAGGCCATGGCTAAAGCGATTCCTGTGTTGCCCGAGGTCGCTTCGATCAAGACATCACCCGGCTTAATCTCACCACGCTCTTCTGCTAACTGAATCATGCTCAGGGCGGGACGGTCCTTAACCGATCCTGCTGGATTATTTCCTTCGAGCTTTAACAGCACAGTATTGCCGTTCGGGGCTTGAATGCGTTGCAGGCGAACCAGGGGTGTTTCGCCGACACAGTCAGCGATAGTTGGATAGTTCGGAGTCATAGAAGATCGCTAAAGTAATAAAAATTTAGTTTGTTAGAATTTTTACATCATAACACTGACAGGGCTCTGAATCTCTAGCACCCTTCAGCGATGACCTGCGCAACGACATAGTCCGTTTCATCGCTATAGCTTAAATGCCAATGGGTTATCCCAAGCTCTTTTGCGCGCTCTGCTGCGGTAGACGAAACATCGAGCAGTGGCCGCCCCAGTTCGTTGTGACTCACCTCGAGATGCTGCCAGCCTACGCCATTGCCGATACCGGTACCAAGTGCTTTCACTCCCGCCTCTTTGGCCGCGAAGCGTTTTGCCAAAAAGCGCTCGGGCTGAGATGAAGCGTTAAACTGCTCCAACTCAGCCGGCGTCAATATGCGTTTTGCCAAACCGGGGGTTCGCTCTAACGCCGTCGCTATCCGTGCGATCGCAACAATGTCGGTGCCTATACCTACAATCATGCGCGAATTCGCAGCCGCTCTGCTTCAACTCGGCCACTTGCACGATGCATCAGCTCAGACATCTCGCGAATCGCTTGATCCAATCCAACAAAGATAGCGCGCGCAATGATACCGTGGCCGATATTGAGCTCATGCAGTTGTGGAATCTCAGCTACCGGTTCAACGTTGTGGTAGTGCAGACCATGGCCGGCGTTGACAATCAAGCCTTTGCTGAAGGCGTATTCAGAGGCTAATCGAATACGCTCTAACTCCGCTTGCTGCTCGGCGCCCTCGGTATCGGCATAGGCGCCTGTATGCAGTTCGATCACCGGTGCGCCACAGGCTATCGCAGCGTCGATCTGTACCGGATCGGGATCGATAAACAGAGAGACCTCTACACCCGCCTTAGCCAGACGCTCACAGGCCGCAGTAACTTTTGCTAGGTTGCCCGCTACATCTAGGCCACCCTCAGTAGTTAGCTCTTCGCGTTTCTCCGGCACCAAACACGCGTGTGCCGGTTTGATCTGCTCAGCGAAACTGATCATCTCGTCAGTGACTGCCATCTCAAAATTCATACGCGTCTGCAGGGTATCAGCCAGCACTCGGATATCACGGTCTTGAATGTGGCGACGATCTTCACGAAGGTGAACGGTAATGCCGTCAGCACCCGCGTGCTCGGCTAGGCCGGCTGCAAGTACAGGATCGGGGTAACGCGTACCACGTGCCTGACGAAGGGTCGCCACATGATCGATGTTTACGCCAAGTAGCAGACGATTAGGATGGTTCACTCGATGCTCCTGTTGATAGAGTGCGATTTGCTTTGTCGCGGCGCTCAAACAGTGCTCGCGAACGCAGGGGTTTGTCCCCCAATAGTTGGTTCAATTTTGTACGCATCAGATGCTTAGCCGCCTTGCGCACACTCGCGTCAGTATACCGGTCCGCTTCAATTTCACGAAGCCAGCTCTGCGCGTAGCAACCCGGACTCGGATCACTGGCTGCCACCCAGCCTTGTTGCTCTGTGTATCGGTAATAGGGTTCTGTCAGCTGATTCAGATCATCCCAAAGGCCCAGCTCTTTCAGCAGTTGGTGCTCAAAGGTGCGCAGTGCTCCCTCCAGATCCTCGCCGCTGATAAGCTCATTCAGCAGATAACGGTAGAAGAGAAAAAGACGCGGCATCGGCTCGAGTGGCTGTAGCAAACGCTGAACTAGCTCATTGGCATAGAGGCCACAGAGTAGTGATCGCCCCTGTAGGGCTGGTAGGTGCTCAGTTGTCTCAGCACTCAGTAAGGTCTTCAGTTCGTCTCGACCTTTGAATCGAATTGAGAGTTGATTGAAGGGTTGCAGGGCTTGGCGCAAAGATGAGCCAGGGCGCCGCCCGCCACGGGCAACCACAGAGACCTTCCCCACTTCAGCCACAAACAGGTCGACCAGCAAACTAGTCTCGCGGTAAGGCCGCGAGTGCAACACAAAGGCGGCGTGCTGCTGGTCATGCTGATGCATAGCTAGTCGTGTTTGTAGCCTAGACTGGCGAGGGCGCGCTCGTTATCGGCCCAACCGCGCTTCACTTTAACCCAGAGGTTAAGCATCACTTTAGCGTCGAACATGCGCTCCATATCAAGACGTGAGTCGCGACCGATCTGCTTAATCCGGTCGCCTTTATCGCCAATGACAATACGCTTCTGGCCGTCACGCTCTACCAGAATCAACGCGCTGATAGTCAACAGACCGCGCTCATCCTGAGAGAACTCTTCAATCTCAACGGTTGTACCGTATGGCACCTCATCACCGAGATTACGCATCAGTTTCTCGCGCACCAACTCCGCAGCCACAAAGCGCGAGCTGCGGTCAGTAATCTGATCGTCAGGGTAGAAGTGCATACCCTCAGGCATATGCTCGGCAACCACCGCCTCAAGCTTATCAACGTTATGGCCCTTCTCAGCAGAGATGGGAACGATCTGATCAAAACTGCGCTTGGCGTTGAGCTGCTCAATCCACGGCAGCAGTGACTCTTTATCCTTGAGCAGATCGACCTTGTTTACAGCGAGAACCACAGGACAGCGAGCGTGCTTGAGCTTCTCGAGCACGATCTCATCCTCATCAGTCCAAGCGGTTCGATCAACTAGGAACACCACAAGATCCACGTGACGCAGCGCTTCGCTGGCCGCTTTATTCATGTAGCGATTAAGTGCGTTGCCTTTAGAGTCGTTATGCAGCCCCGGCGTGTCCACATAAATCACCTGCAGCTCATCGTCGGTTTTAATCCCGAGAATCTGGTGGCGCGTGGTCTGAGGTTTACGTGAGGTGATACTGAGCTTCTGACCCAGAATACGGTTCAGTAGCGTGCTCTTTCCAACGTTAGGACGCCCAACAAGCGCCACATAGCCGCAACGGCTGTTACTAGCTTCCACTACTTCGCACCTCCCTGTTTAGTCAGACCAAGCGCAACCAATGCCGCTCGCGCTGACTCCTGCTCCGCCTGACGACGGCTGCTGCCTATTCCCTGTGTTGGCTCGCTCAATAGAGCAACCTGACAACTAATATAGAAGGTCTGATCATGCGCCTCGCCTTCAACGCGTTCAAGTTCATAGGCTGGCAGAGGTTGCCGACGAGACTGTAGATGCTCCTGCAGACGCGTTTTCGAATCCTTCAACGTCTCTTCCAGATCAAGAGCATCAAGACGGCTAGCATAGAGTTTCAAAACAAAATTTTTAGAGGCGACCGGGCCGGCATCTAGGTGAATAGAACCGATAATCGCTTCAACTGCATCCGCAAGAATCGAGTCGCGGCGAAAGCCGCCAGACTTCAACTCACCAGAGCCCAAACGCAGAAAATCCCCCAAACCTAGCTCGCGGGCAATCTCTGCCAGCGTCTCACCCTTTACCAAACGCGCGCGCAGGCGGCTCATCTCGCCCTCTCGAGCTTTAGGAAACTTATTGAAAAGCGCTTCAGCGATCACAAAGTTGAGGATTGAATCGCCCAGAAATTCGAGACGTTCGTTGTTGCGTTTACCACAACTACGGTGAGTCAGAGCGAGTTCAAGTAGGGACTCATCAGCGTAGTTGTGGCCAAGTGTGCGGACTAAATCGGTTACAGGTCGAATCAAGGTTTGGTTGCTACGTATTCTTCTTTAAATTTCACCACGGCATCGACGTTATAAAACATCGGCACGCGAATTTCATAATCGAGCGTAAAGAACACTTCACTCTCTTTCTGTTTGATCACAAGTGAGGGTGTCTCACCATCTGGCGCGTATTTTGGTAGCCGCACCTGATTGATCGTAAAGCGGCGCTGGATATTGCGCTTAATCGTGCTGAGATCTTTCTTCATCTCTTCACGATCTTCGGTTATTGACGTCAATATCGACTTAAAGGTCTCATGATCCGCGTAAGGGGTAAACAGCTTAAACCCAACTGCGAAAAAGATACCGCCGACCATAAGTACGATCAGTAGATTGAGGAATGAAATACCGCGCTGACGATCCATTGAGTGCATGTGTGCTCCTAGGACGGGCGCTACTGAATTCCTCGCATCGCTGTAAAGTCTGGGATGCTGGTCCAATTCGCCCAGTGCATCCATACACTCACCGCTTTGCCGACAAGCAGTTCATCAGGAACCGCTCCCCAGTAACGACTGTCATTACTATTATCTCGGTTGTCGCCCATTACAAAGTACTGGCCTTCTGGAACAATCCAACCACCCTGCATATTGCGAGCGTTGATGTCCTGATAGATCTCATGTTCAAACTCGCCGAGCGTCTCGCTTACAAGCAAACGCTCAGGCTGGGCAGGTGGCAACTGCGCTATCAACTCCTGAGCCTGCGGCTCGCCGTTAACGTAGATTACCTTGTCCTTGTACACGATCTCATCGCCCGGAAGACCGACGACACGTTTAATATAGTAAATACTTGGATTTTTTGGATATTTAAATACTACAACGTCTCCGCGCACAGGAGCGTTGTTCTCAACGAAAGTGATATTTCCAACCGGCGTGCGCAAACCGTAGTGGTATTTATTAACCAAAATAAAGTCACCCACTTTCAATGTTGGCAACATTGAGCCGGATGGGATCTGAAACGGTTCGTACAAAAACGAGCGCAGTATCAACACGGCAGCCAAGACAGGAAAGATCGAGCTACTGGTCTCAACAATAGCGTTCTGCTGAAGCAGCTTAGCCTTCGCCTCTTCGGTTGGAGCTGCCTCAGCCGTTTTGATACGTTTGGGCGTAAGCCAGATCTTATCAATCAACCAGATAACACCGCTACCCAGGGTTACTACAACTAGAATCAGCGCAAAATCTAAATTCATGACGGTTTAATCATCCACCTTCAGCACTGCAAGGAAAGCATCCTGTGGAATCTCCACACGCCCAACCTGCTTCATTCGTTTTTTACCCTCTTTCTGCTTCGCTAACAGCTTCTTCTTACGGCTGACGTCACCGCCGTAACACTTCGCAAGTACGTTTTTACGGAGAGCTTTCACCGTAGTACGAGCAATGATCTTACCACCGAGGGCTGCCTGGATCGCCACATCAAACATCTGACGCGGTATCAGGTCTTTCATCTTTTCACAGAGCTGGCGCCCTTTGTACATCGCATTATCGCGGTGCAGAATCACAGCCAGTGCATCGACCTTCTCGCCATTGATCAGGATATCCATACGCACCAGTTTGGCTGCCTCGAAGCGGACAAAGTTATACTCTAGCGATGCATAACCGCGCGAGCATGACTTGAGGCGATCGAAGAAGTCGAGCACGACTTCGGCCATTGGCAATTCGTATGTAAGCTGCACCTGGTTACCAACAAACGACATATTCTTCTGCGTACCGCGCTTCTCAACACAGAGCCCGATCACCTGCCCCAAGTACTCCTGCGGCACCAGTATATTGGCCTGCACGATCGGCTCTCGCATCTCGCGGATACCGCCCGGATCAGGCAGCTTTGACGGGCTATCGATATAGATCACATCGCCGTTGTTCATCTCAATCTCATAGACAACGGTGGGTGCTGTGGTGATCAGATCTAGATCATACTCACGCTCGAGTCGCTCCTGAATAATCTCCATGTGCAGCATGCCAAGGAAGCCGCAACGGAAACCGAAACCCAGTGCATCCGAAGTTTCTGGCTCAAAAAACAGAGAAGCATCGTTCAAGGTCAGCTTATCCAACGCTTCGCGGAAATCTTCGTAGTCATCAGAGCTGGTTGGGAACAGGCCCGCATACACCTGAGGCTGAACTTTCTGGAAACCAGGCAAAGATGGGACATCAGGCGTCTTCGCGTGCGTCAGCGTATCACCGACAGGCGCACCGTGAATGTCTTTGATACCCGCAACCACAAAGCCAACCTCACCCGCGCGCAGAATATCAGTGGTCGTCTGTTTCGGCGTAAAGATACCGACCATCTCAGCCTGGTAGTTAACACCGCTAGACTTCACCATGATCTTATCTTTGCGCTTCAGAGTACCCTGCACAATACGCACCAGTGAGACGACGCCCAGATAGTTATCAAACCAAGAGTCGATAATCAGCGCTTGTAGCGGCGCGTCGTAATCGCCCTGAGGCGGCGGAATAACTTCGATTAGAGCTTCAAGTACATCCTCTACACCCATGCCAGTCTTGGCAGAACAGGGAATAGCACCCGATGCATCGATACCAATAACCTCTTCAACCTCCTGACGCACCACTTCCGGCTGCGCTTGTGGCAGATCCATCTTGTTAAGAACAGGGAGAACTTCAAGTCCTTGCTCGATTGCTGTGTAGCAGTTAGCCACCGACTGAGCCTCTACACCCTGCGCGGCATCAACCACCAGTAACGCGCCTTCACAAGCATAGAGCGAACGGGATACTTCGTATGAGAAGTCAACGTGACCGGGGGTATCGATGAAATTAAGCTGGTAGGTCTTGCCGTTCTTCGAGTTGTAGTTAAGCGTCACGCTCTGTGCTTTGATTGTAATACCGCGCTCGCGCTCGATATCCATCGAATCAAGCACCTGTGCCGCCATCTCGCGGTCACTCAAACCACCACAGATCTGGATAATACGGTCAGCCAAGGTCGACTTACCATGGTCGATATGCGCGATAATGCTGAAGTTACGAATGTGATCGAGCGTACTCACTATAATTCTTACCCAAAAATACTGTTAACACGGGCATTTGACCCAAAAATTAGCGCCGAATTTTACTTGAATTCGCGCCACATAGATAGGAAATGCCTTGAACTGCAAAACGAAAAAGGGGAGCAGTGCTCCCCTTCTCGCAACCCATTGGTATTGGGTTACTCAATACGTAGCGCCAGATAGACCGGACTACCGCCGCGCACGATCCGCAGTGGAACAGGACGATCACCCGAAAGATCATCAACAAGCTCTCGCAACGTTGACACTGAATCTACGGTCTTGCCACCGAGTGTGGTGATGATATCCCCCACAGCCACGCCAGCTTGAGCGGCAGGACCCGCAGAGACCCCCTCAACCAACACACCCGAGCTAACTTCCAGACGCTCTTTGTCCTCATCGGTCAGATCTCGCACATTGAGACCTAGGCTCACTGATTTACGTGGCTCATCAGGTGCAATGCGGCTTTGTGCCAACTCCTCTTGTGAAGGCAGAAGACCAATCTCCACATCAATTGTGAGCGTTTTACCGTCGCGATAGACATCGACTGCCGCCGACTTACCTGGCGCTACTCGTCCAACTTGCGCCGGTAGCTCAGATGAGAGGCCTATCTCACGGCCGTTGAAGCCGATAATCACGTCACCCTCTTGTAAGCCTGCCGCTTCTGCAGGGCTGTCTGGCAGCACCTGCGCAACCAGCGCACCGGATGGCTTATCCAGACCAAAAGATTCGGCGAGATCCCGTGTCACTTCTTGGATGATCACGCCCAGCCAGCCACGATCGACATAACCTTGGTCGCGCAACTGGTCAGCAACTTCCATCGCGACATCCATAGGGATAGCGAAGGAGAGCCCCATAAAGCCACCAGAACGTGTATAGATCTGAGAGTTGATTCCGACCACTTCACCGTCAAGGTTAAACAGTGGACCGCCCGAGTTTCCCGGGTTGATGGCTACGTCAGTCTGGATGAATGGCACGTAGGAGTCACCTGCCAACGAGCGCTCTTTTGCGCTGACAATACCCGCGGTAACTGTCGCATCGAAGCCGAAGGGGCTGCCGATTGCCAGTACCCACTCACCAACCTCGAGTGCATCTGAACTTCCGATCTCAACAGTTGGAAGATCCGAGCCGTCGATTTTAAGCAGGGCAACGTCCGAACGCTTGTCCGAACCGATCACCTCAGCTTCAATCTCGCGGCGGTCATTCATCCGAACCATCACCTTGTCAGCACCCTCTACCACGTGGTGATTGGTGAGCACGTAACCATCCTCTGAGATAATGAAGCCGGACCCGAGGGATTGAGGGTTCACACGGGGTGCACCACCCGGCCCCTGAAAACCGCGGAAAAAGTCGCGAAAGATCTCTGGGATCTCTTCGCCGTTGGGCCCGCGAAACTGCTCGTTCTGTGGCTCTTGAGGTTTCGCCTCGTTAATTGTGCTTATGTTGACTACAGCAGGTGAGAGGGATTTCACCAAGCCGGTAAAATCTGGCAGATCCACCGCCCAAGTTTGCGCACTGAACGCCAGACCAACAATCAGCATCAGGGATCTGATCATCTTCATCGTCTACTCCTCGAGTAATTGAACTATTGAGTACGAAGCAGTTGCGGCGTGAAATCGCCCAGAGCAACTCTGCGAACACTCACTACACGGGTCAATATGAACCCGACTGTGAGGCCTAGAATAGACCCTAGGATCTGAAAGGTTTCTGAAAAGTTGAGAAGATTTAATATTAATACTGCCGCAATCAATCCCATCAATGGAGTGAGATAGACGAGCATAGAGGCCCGCAACAGCGCCCCCTCCTCCAGCCCAACAGTAACGACTTGTCCGGGCGAGAGAATGAGGTTTAGAGGGTTATCGACGAAGACTTCGACCTGCTTACTCGGCAGCCAGTCGACCAGTTTTTTCTGCCCGCAACCCGCCTGCGCGCTGCACGCGGCACAGGCGCTTTTGCGGTTCACTTCAATCCAGATACCGTTTTCGGCAACTCGAGTAACCTGAGCGGACTCTTCAATCATTAACTAGAAAAGTTTCCCTGTTTAGTGGACAGTTGTCTGCCACTGCAGCGAGCTGATCACACGATCCGCCTCATCCAGAGAGACTTGGCCTACCAGCGATACAAAGTGCTGATCGACTACTCGACCTAGCGCTGTCAGCCCTGCTTGGGAGTAACTACCTGGAGCAGGCGACTGTTCAGTTAGCGGTTCAACCGCTAAGGTCAGAAGCTCACCTGACTTGCTGTAGAGACGCGTGGTAGTTGCACCGTCTAACTGAACTCCAGCTGCAGTGTAACCCTCAGGCAACCAATCAGGCTGCCAGCTGGGCGACAATGAGGCTAAAGTAGTTTGGTATTGAGAAATCGAGCGACGCATATCTTCAGACAAACGAATCACTTCTATCGCCTCTGCACCACTTGCATTGTCAGTAACGCCGGAGAGCGAGGTCGGCACCAGCGCTGAAGTAGCACCAGCACGTTCAATGACACCCGCCTGCTGCATACCTGTGACATCTTTTTGCCCAGAGAACTGCTGAACACCCAAGAGCACTGCGAGCGTTACGGAGGCAGCCGCAGCCATACTTGCAGCACCCTGCCACCAATGAGTCTGAGGTTTGGCGAGCTCCGGCTCAGCCGCTGTCTGTTCTTCGCTCTCAATCGCAGCCATCACGCCGACGCTAATATCGATCGTAGATTCAACACCCTGACCCTTCATTAGGCTCTGTGCCAAATGGTAACGGCGCCAGGTTTCGGATAACTCACCCTCTTCGGAGACTGCTCTAAGCGTTCGACGCAGCTCAAGCTCATTGCTCTCGCCATCCATCAGTGCCGAAAGGCTCTCTAACTTCGACAAGTTTTCCGGTTTGTCTGAGTAAGACATGTTCGATCCTCAGTTGCTTCGACCAACTCCCCAATCTGGGGAATCAATCCGTAAGCAGGGGTTTTAACTCTTTATCTATCGCTTCACGCGCCCTAAAGATGCGTGAGCGAACTGTGCCGATGGGACAATCCATCACCTCAGCAATCTCTTCGTAACTCATCCCTTCAAGCTCTCTGAGCGTCAATGCAACTCGCAGCTCTTCGGGTAGAGCTTCCAGTGCCGAGGCCATGACACTGAACAGCTCATCCCGGTAAAGATTGTTCTCAGGAGTTTCTATCTCTCTGAGTTCAGATTCAGACTCTGCCTGGAGAACATCGTCTATATCCACATCCGTGCCGGGCGGGCGTCTACTGCGGGTTACCAAATAATTCTTCGCTGTATTCGTAGCGATTCGGTAAAGCCAGGTGTAGAACGCGCTTTCACCTCTAAAGCTATCGAGCGCCTTGTACGCTTTGATAAAGGTCTCTTGAGCAACATCAAGCGCTTCAGCTTGATCCTGCACATAACGACCAATCAAGCCAATAACCTTATGCTGATAGCGTTTCACAAGCAGATCAAAGGCACCCTTGTCCCCCGCTTGTACGCGCTCAACTAAGATTTTATCCGTTGCTTTCTGGCTGTTATTCGACACAGAATTCCCTTTTCCCCGAGATATTTACACTCGGTTTTTTGAAAGTATGTGGCGTAGACAGCTAAGAATTCAAGCGGAATCAATGCGCTACACCTACTCAGAGCGCTATTTTTGATAAAAGTTCCCCAGATCTATAAATTTTCTTTCACTAGCATTACTAAAGTCGCAAAAGACTCGGCATAATAGCCCTTCATTAATTCAGCCCAGTATTTTCTAAGGCTAAAGGGTCCATGGCTAAACAGTTCGATGTCTTGATTCTTGGTAGCGGTGCAGCGGGGCTTACGCTGGCACTTAACCTCCCCTCGAATCTGCGCGTTGCCGTCCTTAGCAAAGGACGTCTCGAGCATGGCGCGACCTGGTGGGCGCAAGGTGGTATCGCCGGTGTTTTTGAAAAGAGCGACACAACCGAGGCTCATGCCCAAGATACTTACATTGCCGGTGCCAACCTCAGTCACCGCGACAGTGTCGACCAGACCGTCACCCATGGTCCAGAGAGTATTCGCTGGCTAATTGAACAGGGTGTACCCTTTACCCGCTCCGGCGACGACTATCACTTAACACGCGAAGGCGGACATTCGCATCGCCGTATCGTTCACGCAGCCGACGCGACTGGTCGCGCTATACAGACAACGCTGATGGAGCGTGCCAAGGCTAGCGCGAATATTGAGTTATTCGAACATCACATAGGCGTCGATCTGATCACACGTCGCAAACTAAATCTAGGCGGCAACGCCTGTATTGGTGCCTATGTACTGAATCAAACCGATAGCACGGTAGAACCCTTTCTCGCTCAACGTGT
>Ga0209652_1000153_pt1 | contig 57567 bp, 56 predicted proteins | sample SaaInl74LU_5_DNA_FD_184641 | JGI IMG/M metagenome (GOLD analysis project Ga0209652, IMG submission 184641) | Marine microbial communities from expanding oxygen minimum zones in the Saanich Inlet - ESP_74LU_5_DNA (SPAdes) (version 2) | ecosystem: Environmental > Aquatic > Marine > Intertidal zone...
TCATGGTTATGGTAGTAATGCAACCGAACAAATGAATTACGGCGATTTTCGTGATCTATCTGACACAGAGGGTTTTCTTTTGGTTCATCCTCAAGGAACTATATTAAATGGAAACCAATATTGGAATGTAGGATTTCCAGGAAGTGGAAGCACAACAGATGATCTTGGTTTTACAGAAGCATTAATCGATGAATTAGCAAATTTATACGCCATAAATTTAGATAGAGTATACGCCACCGGAATGTCGAATGGTGGTTTTATGAGTTTTTTGTTGGCTTGTCAATTGAGCGAAAAAATCGCGGCTGTGGCCTCTGTTACAGGCTCCATGACTCCAGATACTTATAATGCCTGTAACGCCCAACACCCAACACCAATTCTGCAAATTCATGGCACAAGTGATAGCGTTGTTCCTTATAATGGTGAAACTTGGACACGATCCATTGAAGATGTTATATCTTATTGGGTTAATTATAATAATTGTGATACGACCCCAACGGTTACGACTCTTCCAGATATAGATCCTTTAGATGGAAGCACAGTCACGCATATTGTTTATTCAGATGGTGATAATGGTGTCACCACAGAACACATGAAAGTTATAGGAGGAGGCCATACCTGGCCAGGCTCAGCTTTTAATTTTCCAGGAACAAACCAAGACATTAACGCCTCAACGGAGATTTGGGCGTTCTTTTCAAAATATGATATTAATGGATCATTGGCCGTCAATGATTTGGACAAAATACAGGTCATGATCTCTCCAAATCCAACTAAAACCAAAATTAATTTATCATTAAACCTTTCTCAGGACTTGAATTATGAGTTGTATTCTGCCATAGGTCAGCAGTTGCTTAATGGAACCATTAAAACAAATTCTCAAGAGATTGATTTATCCAATTTACCGGCTAATATTTATTATTTGAAATTAGGTGATCAGGTATTCAAAGTATTAAAGTCAAACTAAAATCATTTAATGACACATTTGAATGTTTTGAAGCCTGACAAAAAATACGCTTTGGATTGACTTTAGGCTATAGGTTAACTAAAATAGATTCTGTACTTTAGCATTATAAACACTTGACTCTTATGAAAACATCCTGGAAAATTTTTAGCATCGCCCTACTGGTCTTCGGTTTTATGGCCAGCCCTGTTCAGGCTCAGGCGCTACAACAAAATCAAGACCGACCTGAAGTGATCGCCAAGACCCAAACAGCTGAATTAAATGACGCCTTGAATTTGTCAGGAGATCAGCAACGTGCCGTTTTCCGTGCTTTGGTTACTCGTGCTGCTCAAACACGCAAAGCCGGTGCCAATAACAATGCAGACAGTAAAGCCCAAACCGAAACTGATTTTGTCGCTACCATGAAGGGTATTTTGACCGAAACTCAATTCAGTAAATGGCAAAAAATACCGAAATAAAATAAATCATCATTAACAAAAAAGCCTCCCAATTGGGAGGCTTTTTTTATGACATTCCAAGAGTAAAGGGTCCTTAAGTTGTCTTAACTATTGGTCCCCCTTTGTGACATACAACTCCTGATCAATAGAAATGAGGGAGCCCTTTAAGTCATTCCACTCTATGAGCTGATCCACGGTAAGGCCAAATTGCTTGGCAATACTATATAAGGTATCGCCGACTTGAACGACATAGACCGGCAGAACTTTTTTGGGCATGGCGCGTTTTGAATTTTTACCCAAAACTTGGTCATCATAACGCCATAATTCAAAACGTTCAATGAGATTGATAAGCTTATCCGGGTACTTGGGATCGGTCGCATAGCCTGCCTTTTTTAAACCACGGGCCCAAGACTTGTAATCATCCTGATCTAAGTCAAATAAATCGCTATAGCGCGATCGCTGGGTTAAAAAAAGTGAATGGTCGCGGTAGGAATACTTAGCATCGGTATATTTTCGAAAACACTCCCCTTTTTCGTCATCATCATGATACACCCGATCACCACTCCATGTGCTATGACATTTGATGCCAAAATGGTTTTGCGCCTTGAGCGCCAAAGCACCATTACCTGCGCCACTCTCCAAAATACCTTGCGCAAGTGTAATGCTCGCGGGTATTCCGTAGCGTTCCATTTCTTCTTGGGCCAAAGCTTGGAATGTGTTGATATAATATGACATGCGCTGCTCCGAAGTCATCGTGGTAGGCAATTCTACAGCAGGCACATCGGTTTCGTTTTCTACTAAAGGCTTTGTTTGGGTTTGTTGTGTTCTGGGCTTTTTTATATAATGTTTGGCGGTCGTCTTTTTTGAGCCCGAACAGGACGTTATGGCCACTAGGATTACGCAACTTAATATCAATTTCAATGGACGCATATTACTTTATTTGTGGCCAGCCTTTGCGGGCCAGTTCTAGATTTACACCATCAACGCCTTGCATCCCACCGGTATGTACCGCCATGATGCGTTTATTTTTGAGTTGACTGTCTTTTTTGATCATTTCTAGCAGACCAAACATCATCTTACCTGTATAAATAGGATCCAAACCAATGCCTGTTCGCTCCTTAAAAGTATTGATAAATTCGATTAATCCTAGCGTTACTTTAGCATAACCGCCAAAATGATAATCCCCGATTAGGGTACATTGATCCATGGGGCTAAAGGCCTTTATAAGTGGGGTATGGTCATAACTCTTGAGGGCCGAAAAACCCATCGCACTTTGGTGCGGTGCCAAACCTTGAAGCATCCCCGCCAAAGTCCCTCCAGTCCCCACCGCTACTGCAAGGACATCAAAATCTTGACCAATGGTAGCCATCATATCTCGACAACCCTGAACGGCCAAGGCATTAGTCCCTCCTTCAGGCACGATGACACATGGCCCAAATTTCTCTTGCCACAGCGCCTGGTTTTTCAGCGTGTCCTTTTGTCTATAAGTCGCCCGGTCCACAAAATACAAATCCATGCCTTGCGCCTGGGCCTTACTCAAAGTAGCATTGCGTATGGATTGATTTGCCAGTTCTTCACCCCGGATAATCCCTATCGTTTTTATTCCAAAATGATGCCCCGCAGCAGCGACAGCTGCAATGTGGTTGGAGTAGGCTCCACCAAAAGTCAGAAGAGCCAAAGGTCCTTCCTTGATGATATAACTGATGTTATGGATTAACTTCCGTAGTTTATTCCCTGGTATCGCCTCAAAAACCTGATCCTCGCGCAACAAATCTAGGGTACCTTGACCCTGTCCAAAAAGTTCCAGGGGAATGTGGTCAATGTGAGCCGACCGATGATTAAGCTGTTCTAAGCGTATTATAGGATCCATGTAGCGGCATTATTGCGGGGTTAAAGATATCAAACAATCACATTAATGTCTTGGCACTCCTTACAGAAATTTGACAAAAACCCTTGAAAAATCAAAAAGCACAAAACAGTATATGTTAATGTTTTATGCTTTTTGTCGAATTAATTTGCATTTCATCGTATAAAATTGCACTTTTAACTTGTTAATGTAAAACTCATGGACGCAATCCAATCGTCATACAGAATCAACCTGATTATTTTTACTCTGTTTGCCCTCATGATCTATGTGGGTAGTCAGGCTCAAATAGGCATCAATACCACAAATCCAAAAGGGATTCTCGACATTCAGAGCAGTACTGCTGGTGTGGTGCTCCCACGGCTTTCCTTGACCTCGACTCAGGTAGCTGAGCCAGCAGTAAACCCCCAAGGCGGCAACATTCCTGCAGGCTCTGTTGTCTACAATACCGCTTTTACCGCTAACGGAAGTAATGATGTGAGTCCGGGCATGTATGTATGGACCGGCAGCGAATGGACCCCACAATTCGATCGCAAACAATATGCCCTATACGAAAGCCAACTTGGCCTACGCACAGAGCCCACAACAGGAAGAGTAGCCGTGAATATTCCAGACCTGACCAATGAATCTTTTACGCCATCATTTACTGGACTTTATAAAATCCTCATCTCTGTTAATTATGGAGGAGGAAATTGCAAGATACCCAATGAAGGAAATGGGCCCAGTAATTCAGATGCTGATCTTAACATTGCTAGAGCTTCCGGTCAATTCGATTTTAACTTCGACGGAGCACATTCTTTGATACCAGTTGCGGCCTACTCAACAAACTATGGAACCAATGTGAGTCCCAGAAAAACATATTTCGCCATTTGGCAAGAATTTACGCTGACCAAGTACGTGCATTTGACTGCTGGCGTAACAAATTCTTTTAACATGTCTTTCATTCAAGATGACGCCCCTGAATTTATATCAGAAGGACAAAGCACCGGACGTGGCTATGTTGCCTATGACCTGCCTTGTCGCGTAGAACTTATTTATATGGGGCAAGAATAATCATGAAGAACTTCTGGCAGACATACACGCTTGTTTTATTGCTTTGCACGGCTTCGGCCTTCGCACAAGTGGGTATTGGCACGGCGTATCCAGAAGGGGCCTTTGATGTGGCCTTAGGACAAGCTTTTGTCTACCCTAGAATTACGCTTACAGATTTAAATACGCAAACCATTACCACACCAAGCGGTGGCAGTATCGAAACCGGCACTATGGTGTATAACACCAAGAACAGCGGCACGGATGAAAATGCCGTTTATATAGGTCTTTATCTTTGGAATGGATCACAATGGATCGCGCAGTTTGATAAAAAAGACAATAAAATTTTTGTTCAAAATGCCTCCGCACGGACAGGACATGAGGTGGGCCAGCAAGGAATCAGTTTTGATCTAAAAACCTTTACACCCAAATATTATGGAGCCTACAAAATTTCGGTTACCGTACATTTTGGAGCAGGACAAGTGGACCTCCCGCTCACCGCTAATCCAGATGACCAATACACCAATTTCAATGCTCAAGAAGGAAGCTTCTCTTTCAGTTTCAATAACCAAAACCATTCCATAGGATTGAAATCTTTTTCGGGTAATAACGACGACAAACTTTTTGATGGTGGGGTTTTTAAGGTTTATGAAAACAGCTATAATCAAGCCCAATTTTCATTCGTAGAAACGACGCTAGAAGCTGGAGTGGCTTACGACTTTGACCTTACATTTGACCAATTAATCGCTGAGGGATTTATCTCCGACGGTGCTTTTAATACTGATGGGAGTGGACATATTACCCTAAATGACGCGATCGGTTGTACCGTAGAAATTAACTATATTGGTAACTAAACGAATATGAAAAACAAGTCATATATCACCCACTTATTAACCCTTCTGCTTTGTGTAGGATGGGCCACAACCGCTTATAGTCAAATCGGCATCGGCACAACCACTCCTGAAGGTGCTGTTGATTTAGCAGGAAGCAATTATGGTTTGCTTTTTCCCAGAGTTGCCCTTACAGGAACCACCGACATAACCACGATCACAAATCCAAATGGGGGCAATATTACAGCGGGCACCGTTGTTTTTAATACCCAGAACACAACCACAGGTAGCAACGACGTTCAGGTCGGTATTTATGCTTATGATGGCACATCTTGGGTCCCGCAATTTACGCGAGAGGACTACGTGATTTACAAACAAACGGGCGGGTGCCAGCGCGCGCCAATCGAAAACTTCCCCCTTACTTACAGTAGTGGAAATGCCATTTCTGGTTTGGATACCCAAATCTTTACCCCAAAATTTTCTGGGCGTTACCGCATCGAGGTCAAGACCAACTTTGGGGCCGGAAAAATAGAAGATTTTACTACTGGAGATGAAAGTTATATTTCACTGGCTACAGCTGAGGGTGCTTTCTTTTTTAAACTCAACGGGGCAGGTGGCATTGATATTGACCCAGACAGTTCCTCATACGATTATCAAGAGGGCTGGTCCTACACCCACTCTTATTCTAGCGAAAATGATCGAAATGGCACTTCAATCGAAAGCTATAATGTCCCACACCACGGGACGCTCGTCTACTATCTATATCTGATCGGTGGAGAGCCATATACCTACAGCCTGCGACACAAAACAGTAACCGGTCAGGGATATTTCCAAAACAATGGCACCTCTGGTGACGGCATGGGTCACCTAGGTCATGACCTTCCATGCTCTGTAGAATTTCAATTCATAGGGGCCTAACCAGACCAAACTCTTGTACATCTGTGCCAAGCTTTGTTGTGTTGGCTAACCCTATCCTAAGTTCATCGGTCGATTTTTGGAGGGCTTTCCATGTGCTGTATATTTCCGTGCTAAATCGACTAATCAAGTCTGATTAATTGGTATTTTTACCTTATGCTGTTTCCAAAAAAGCACATACCCATTGAAGATGGCGACTTTTACCTCACTCCCCAGGGATACAAGTGCTTCACCGAACAATACCATCTCAAAAGAGGCCATTGTTGCGACAGTAATTGCAAGCATTGTCCCTATGGATCTTCATCAAAAAAACGCTGCTCATGACATTTCAAGAGGAAATATTAGAAGGAATACCTAGCCACTTACCGCAACGACCACCATTTGATCCCGACGTCAATCATGCGCCAAATCGTAAGTCGATTTTGTCATCAGAAGAACAAGAATTGGCTTTGCGCAATGCCCTACGCTATTTTTCTCCCGAATTCCATGCCGTGCTTTTGGAAGAATTCAAAGAAGAATTAGCCCAATACGGACGGATCTATATGCATCGATACCGTCCGAAAAACCCGATTCACGCGCGACCCATAAACGACTATCCAGGTCAGAGTCAGCAAGCCAAAGGGATCATGCTGATGATCCAAAACAATTTGGATCCAGCCGTAGCGCAACATCCGTGCGAACTCATTACTTATGGCGGCAATGGCGCTGTATTTCAAAACTGGGCACAGTACCGCCTCACCATGGCTTACCTGGCACAAATGAATGACCAGCAGACCTTGACCATGTATAGTGGACATCCCATGGGACTGTTTCCTTCTTCTGAAAACGCACCACGCGTAGTGGTCACAAATGGCATGATGATCCCTAATTATTCCAAAGGCGATGACTGGGAAAAATTCAACGCACTAGGCGTCACCCAATATGGGCAAATGACCGCCGGAAGCTTTATGTATATAGGACCCCAAGGAATTGTTCATGGCACCACCATCACCGTGCTCAATGGGTTCAGACGTATTGGCAAATCACCAAAAGGAGGTCTTTTTGTCACGTCAGGTTTAGGCGGTATGAGCGGGGCCCAGCCCAAGGCTGGAAATATTTCTGGCTGTGTGACTGTGTGTGCTGAAGTCAATCCCAAAGCCATCCACACCAGGCATTCTCAAGGTTGGGTAGACGAGGTTATTAAAGATTTGGACCAGTTGGCCCAACGCGTACAACACGCCATAAAACATAAAGAAGCGGTATCCATAGCTTATCAAGGTAATGCTGTAGAAGTTTGGGAGTATTTTGACCAAAAAAACATTCACATAGATCTGGGCAGCGATCAAACTTCACTTCACAATCCATGGGCCGGTGGGTATTATCCCGTTGGATTAAGTTTCGAACAAGCCAATGATATGATGGCCAACGATCCACAAGGGTTTAAAAATCAGGTGCAACAAAGTCTGATCCGTCACGCCAATGCAGTCAATAAGCACAGCGAAAAAGGCACCTATTTCTTTGATTATGGCAATGCCTTTTTACTAGAAGCGTCAAGGGCCGGTGCCGATGTCCTCAAAGCAGGGGATAACCCACTCGAGTTCCGTTACCCCAGTTACGTACAAGACATTATGGGGCCGATGTGTTTTGATTACGGATTTGGACCCTTTAGATGGGTTTGTGCTTCTGGCGACCCCGAAGATTTACAAAAAACCGATGCTATTGCCTGCTCGGTATTAGAGGAACTCATGAGTGAGGCCCCCAAAGAAATACAACAACAGATGGCCGACAACATCAAGTGGATCAAAGAAGCACAAAGTCATCATTTGGTTGTTGGCTCTCAGGCCCGAATTCTTTACGCCAACAGCGATGGGCGGATACAAATTGCCACAGCATTTAACAAAGCTATTGCACAAGGCCATATTGGGCCGGTGATCCTAGGACGTGACCACCATGATGTGTCGGGCACTGACTCACCATTTCGAGAGACCTCTAATATTTATGACGGCAGTCGATTTACAGCAGACATGGCGGTTCAGAACGTCATTGGCGACAGCTTTAGAGGTGCAACCTGGGTGAGTATCCACAACGGAGGAGGCGTTGGCTGGGGAGAAGTTATTAATGGCGGATTCGGTATGGTTATTGATGGTAGCGAGAAAGCCGATCAAAGGATAGCCTCCATGCTTTTCTGGGATGTCAATAATGGTATCGCTAGAAGAAGTTGGGCCCGCAACCATGAAGCCATTTTTGCGATAAAACGTGCTATGGAACAAGAGCCTCAACTCAAAGTAACCCTACCCCACATGGTCGCCGACGGATTGTTTGAACAAAAAAAATAACTCATGAACACCAAACTATTTCTTATCGCCATAGGCTTTATAGCCATGAGCTGCAGCGCTGTAAGAGTCGCCGCAGACTACGACACAGGTGCAACATTCGGAAACTACCGCACTTACGCCTTTTACAAGCCTGGCATCGATCAGGCCAAAATAAGTGACTTGGACAAGCGGCGTATCTTGCATGCCATCGATCAAGCCTTGCAGAAAAAAGGACTGACAAAGTCCAAAGATCCAGATCTCTTGGTCAGTATTTTTACTAAAGAAAATAAAGAAGTGACCGTTGGTGGCAACGGCAGCATGATGATGGGCTGGGGCTGGTCCCCGTGGTGGACTTATGGCCAAATGGGCAATACCGTGTCAACCACCACTCAAGGCTCTTTATACATTGACTTAGTCGATGCAAAAACAGACCAATTGGTTTGGCAAGGCCTTGGGGAGGCGCGACTAGCCCCCAGTGAAGATGTCGCCAAAAAGGAGGCCAGAATTCAGAGAATCGTTGATGAAATTCTGACCCAATTTCCACCAAATTCGGAGCAACCTTAAGGTTTCAATAATTTAATATGCCGCAGAGTTCCGGCTGCGTCGACACAAGTCAATACATACCACCCAGAAGGCCAATGCGCCACAGAAACATCAAGGTTTGTTGTCGCGCTGTTACTGCTGTATATCAGCTGTCCTAAAGCGCTATACACCCTAAAGGTGTGCATCGGCTCCGAGGACACCAAACTGATGCGATCCTTGACGGGATTAATATAATGTAAACCAACCTCTAGGAGCTGATCGGGCCCCGCCAAAACGACTTCTTCATCTAGAAAATTTTGGGCATAAATCTTTGGTTGCCCTGCCTTTTGTTCGATAAAGACGGCAACACTTTGGTTATTGATTGGTGCCGTATAGTGAATTCTGCTTTTATTGGCAGCAAAAGTTGCGACATCACGAATCGTTTCGGGCCATACAAAATCTCCTGCACTATCCAGGTAAGTCGTCCCCAAAGTTGTTGGCGAACCCCCATTATCTAAACCCTGCTTAATGAGCATCAGAACACCCTCTTCTTTTGGATACATCCCGCCTACCGGAATATTTTCAGAACCCAAAGCAAACACCTCTTTTGCGCCATCGCCCAATAAACGCTGACCATTAGAACGATCATAGCGCTGCACAAAGGTCCCTTTAATTCCTTGACTTGAATTGGTGTAAGTACTGGCCATCCAAATCGAATTCGAGCCGGCCTCGTGCGCCATATAAGCGGTCATCTCGTAATAGGCCTGTGAGGTATCAAAATCAGATCCATTGATGCCCCAAGGGAGTGTGCCATCACTTTCGATACGCTGCAAATAAGCATCAAAGCGCGACCCAATGGACGCATAATAGCCCAAATAGACATCATCCCCAATCGTCATCCCTGGGTAATCGCGGATGAATGCGGTGACATTATTACTGATTTGCACAGGTAAGTTCCAAAGAGGCGCTCCTTGAGCATCCAATTTTTGCGCATGTAAATAAGAGCTTATCCCGTTCAACAACTCGTGAAAAACTACAATAAATTCTCCAGTGGACAATTCAAATAATTCAGCCGTGACGGTACTGCTAGAACCGAGCTCAATAGGCATAGGCGTGGCCCAAATGGCGTTACCTTGGCTATCAAACTTCTGAACAACTCCCGCCCCTCCTGGCCACCATGAGACCAAAACATCTCCCGTAGTTAAGGGTTTAACACGCACCAAATTTCCCGCACCCAATGACAAACCGGCGCTGCCCCAAAGGGCATTTCCTTGGAGATCCATTTTGAAGGCATAGGCCGGATCACCCCCAGCGGTACCCGTAGCACCGATATACAAATGGTCTTGATCATCTACCGAAATGTTCCAAATCACCGTAGAGGTGCTCATTGGCAAATCAACGCTGACCAAAGCTCCGTCACTGCCTAATGTTTGGTTACCATCAGGATCTAATACTTGCAACCGAAGTTCATAATTTTCGGGAGCGCCCACCGATTTCCAAAATACAACAAAAGTGGATCCATCTGAGGCCCCTATGGCTTTCATGTCTCCACCTATAGCATCGACCACCAAAGTGTTGACCGAAGTGTCTGGGTTCCATTGGGCTTGCAGTGAAAGCGTCATCGCAAGCAATAAAAGGGATAGATATTTTTTGATGGTTTTCATGTTTAGATTTTTTGTTGATACCAGCAGCCCAATCTTCAAATTGGTGTCGCCTTGTTTTTTTTTGGGTTTAATACTTGAGGCGGTCGGGGCCTATTTAAATCGTTCCAAAGTTTCTTTTGTAAAGTTATTCAGCACCAGGCCACCACTGATGGCCGCACGCTCTGCTAAAAGGGTCTCCCAATGCTCTGTCCCAGACCAAAGTACGCGTTTCATTTCAGCCATGGCTTCGGGATGGTAACTTTTAATCTCATGACACAAGGTCTCAATGGCATCGTCCAAGGCTTGAGCATCTGGCAAAACTTCTGCAAATAAGCCCTTGTCTTTGGCCCATTGGGCCGTATAAAATGTTTTGGCATTGAGAGTCATCTGACCCAATGCACTTACGCCTATCTTTCGAGCAATGGCTGGTGCCACGACAAAAGGACCAATACCAATCGAAAGTTCGCTGAGTTTGACCGAGGCATATTGAGAGGCTAGTGCATAATCTGCAGATGCCGCCAAACCGACACCGCCACCAACAGCCTTGCCGTGAATACGAGCGATGATAAACTTCGGACACAAGCGCATGGCATTAATCACTTGAGCAAAACCATTAAAAAAAGCCTCGCCTTGAGCCTTATTTTCGATCGCCACCAACTCTTCAAAACTAGCACCAGCACAAAATGAGCGCTCACCAGCACTACAAAGCACAATGACCTTCACTGCTGGGTCCTGACCGGCCTGAACGATAGCTTGGCGTAACTTGGCCAAAAGATCAGACGGCATCGCATTGTGTTGCGGGTGAAAAAAGGTGAGTGTTGCTACGCCCTTATCCTCGGCAGAGGTCACATAAGCTTGTGGCTCCATATGCTGATGCATTTAAATGATGGTTAAGGGCACCATTCGCTTCAAAAGAGATCATCTCCTTGAAGTTTCTGGCTGTCCCACTATGCAAGATAAGAAATACTGATCGAAGAAAACCCAATCGGCTTGTATTGCCCTGAATTATTCTCATTACTTTTGCCCCACTTACCAAATACCACATCATGGGACTATTCAGCAGCTTATTCGGAAACAAAAATAAAAAAATAGCAGATTTTGCTGCGCGTGGGGCAATTGTCCTTGATGTGCGCACCAAAGCAGAATACGGTCAAGGCGCTATTGGTGGATCCAAAAATATTGCGCTGCAGCAGCTCGCAAGCCAAATGAGCACGATTGCCAAATGGAACAAGCCGATCATCACCTGCTGTGCCAGTGGGATGCGCAGCGCCAGTGCAGCGGCCTTACTTAAGGGTCAAGGCATCGAAGCCCTTAATGGCGGAGCGTGGCACAGCCTACAGCAAAAACTATAAGCGCTTAAGCGCTATTGCGATCCGCTCCTCTTAAAGCAATTTTATCAGAAACTGCCTTTGAGATGGTGCGCCATTACAGATCATATTTGACCACCAACATCACGATGCGTGGCATCACGATATATTGACTCGTGGTATTAAACTCCTCACTAAAACTATCCGTATTGGTGTCTAAGTTGTTGAGCAAATTGGTGCCTTGCAGCGAAAATTCCCAATGACTGTCTTGTTTTTGGTAATAAAGCGTACTGTTCAAAAATGAATAATTATTAGACACCGTGTTTTCGGCATCGCTATAATTATAAAAGTCCCAATTCATGGTCCAGAAAAAGGATTTTAGAAAGGTGACATCCAAGTTCACATAAGGCCTTTTGGTGAAGAACACCTGCTCGGCTCGGCCATTGTTATAATCATTCCGATTCCAATTATATCCTACTTCAAAATTCGGTAAATCCTTGAAGCTGCTGCGCGCACTTACCCTATAATTTTGGGTGAAACTTCGGCTTTCTTGGATTTGATCATTGACGGTATTGTATAATTCACTCAAATTCATGCTGGCGTTAAGTCGGTATTCAATACTCTTGATCCGCTTACTAAAACGGCCACTTGCCGCGTAAGTTTGGTCTGGAAAATTACCATCAAAATTGCTCGGAGAAGTGACTTGATTAATGGCGACCAATGTCGTGTTGTTCTTAATACCAGAGCGGCGCTTTGTGTAACTCAAGGAGCCACTAATATTGGTATAGCTGAATAAATTATAGCTAAAATAATTCAACCGATAAGTATCGTTTAAGGCATTTTCGAGTGCTCTGTTCCCCCGAAATAGTCGGTTATAATTATTAAAAACATAGGCCTGTGCGTAATTATTGACATCGGTATACTCAGCACTCACCGCGTAATTAAACCGAATGTTTTCACTTTTCTTTAAGTCGATCAGGGCAAGAAAGTCCGGCAACACAAGCCACTGATTTTGGGTGAGCGTGACACCGGCTTGTTCATTGACCAAGCCATAGCGATGCAGCGTCGCGCCCGGAGACACGGTAAGCTTTCCTGATTTAAATTTATAATGCACCCCTAGAAATGTGTCGCTAAAACCATAAAGCACGTCATTTATCAATGATTCAGAAAGACCGTCTATAGGCATGGTTTCTTCCAAAGGCTGTACTTGACCACCATTTAGGGTTTGAAATATCGCCGAATTGAATGATTGGCGGCTTAAGGTTTGGCCCAAGGTCAGGTTCAAATGGCTTGTCTTGGTCAGAATTCTATAATAGTCCAATTTACTGTCGACCTTATTGGTGGTGACCATTTTTTCCTGTGACACATCATAACGATCCAATACAGGCGTTAAGGGTAGTACGCCTTCAAAAGGAGCAAGGTCCGTTAATGCATTATAAAAGGGGTCCTCTTCTTGATACAAATGCTGCGCCTGAAACGCCAGGACATCATCTTCACTTGCCGTGTAATAAATATTAAGGTTTTGATTGATTGAGGTTGGTGTATTCTCCTTTCGTTCTTCGATATCGTTGGTGAATGTCGCAAATTGAGAAAGGGTATTGTCGTTTTGTGCCTGTTTTGAACCCTTCACTAGGGCATCATAGTCCAACTGAAAATTGGCATTGGGCTTATAAACACTGCTCAGCTTAAGCATACCGAGTTGATTGCTCTGATCCGATGCATTTTCGGTTGTCTCAATAATACCGGAAGAAATATATTGCTTGAGCGTTCTAGACACGATTTGTGTTCGGTTGTCGGAAGCAATTCCGAAGCCACTAACATCCCATTCAGGACTTAAGGCATAACTAAAGTTCGCGGCACCAAATTTAGTGTCGATGGCCTGCGCACGATTATTTTGAGCAACAGCGAAGCCCAAATCGCTTTCTCTAATAGAAAATTGTGTTCCACCACCTTGATTGAAATTTCTAAACCCACCAGTAAAATTGAAATAATCACGCCAAGTAAACGGCACTTCCCCGATATCATTAACATCTGTAATCACGTTAATACTGTATTTGGGATTATAATAAAATAGTTTGGGGTGCACCAGATGCCTGGTGTCTTGATCTGCATCACTTCCGCCACCGGCCGTGACTTCTCCAAACCAAAAGTTCTTTTTGCCTTCTTTGAGTCTTATGTTAATGGCTACATTATCTTGGTTATTGGTCACGCCACGCATCTGTCCCACCTCGCTAAAATTTCGGAGCACCTCAACCTTGTCTATAGCGTTTGCCGGTATATTCTTCGTGGCTAGTTTAGAATCACCATCAAAGAAGTCTTTTCCCTCGACCATAACTTTCTGGACGGTCTTGCCTTCGACCTGAATTTCTCCATCCTCATTAATTTCGATACCAGGGAGGTTTTTCAAGACGTCTCCTAATTTTTTCTCGTCACCACGGTTAAATGAATCGGCATTATAGACGATGGTATCGCCACGCACGGTCACTGGCATTTCATAAACCAATTCAACCCCATCAAGCTCAGAAGCTTGTGATTGCAAGACAAAATCCATGCGGTAATCCTGAGCCTCTAAAGGCAAGGTTAATTGCTTTTCTTGCGTCTGGTAACCCAGAAAACTGGCCCTTAGCACGTAAACACTACCCGCCTCGAGGTCCAATTGGTAGCGCCCTTCACTATTGGTGATCGCATACGATGCCAAAGCTCCAGTAGTTGGATCAGTGGCAATAACATTAGCGAAATCCAATGGGGCAATACTGTCTTTGACCACACCCTGTACTTTAATGCTTTGGGCCGTTAAGCCACTAGCAAAACACAGACAAAAGGCATATAAAAGTGACTTTTTCATTTTCTAATTTTGATTATTCAGGATTATCCGCGACCACCACGACCACCACGACCACGCCAATTAGCACGAAGCTCTTCGGTCTTTTTGGTCACGATTTCTTGAAAGGCGTCTTGAGTGACTACTTCCCCTTTGGTCGGGGCTTCTATAGAGGGCATATTCTTAGGGTTCATGATGATTTTTGAACACAAAAGTGTAGTGCGATCGATATTGAGCTCGAGTATGAGACCAGGCAATCCCCAATACTCTCCAGGACCATGGCCAATAGGAATCTGCGGGGTAAACCATGCCGTTATTGCGACAGTTTCGGGCAAGACAACAGCCAATTCTGAAGTTTCATTTTCATCATCTTTCGTTACCTCTTCGCCCTCTTTCTTGGTATCCTTTGGGGTATCGGAATTACGTCTGCGCCGCATTAAATTAAACTCGTCAGGCTTGACCTGCTTCATTGCCGTGGCTTTGATGGCCAGGTACTGGCCGATGACTTTAGATTCATTGGTCACGACCCAATCAAGTGGAGACAATTGGTCTTTAATTAAGAACTCTTTTCCAAAAAACTCATGGGCTTCGATCAATTGATCTTGACCGATGTTCTTATATTGAATTCCGGGCTCCATGCTGGCCATCATCATCCCAAACCCACGTCCCTGACTTGTCGCCTCTAAGGTCACTTCTTCACTATAGACCGATTCTTGGCCGCTAAAAGTCAAAATATAAGTTTTTTCCAGAAATGACTTCATGCGCGCCATCATCTGTTTCTTCATGTCCTCACTCATGCCTTCACGGCCAAAATTATCCAAGTCGACGGTTGTTTTGGATTGGTAAAAAGCTTGGCCCGTAAAATTCTGCGCCGCAAGTGGCGAAAAAAGCAATAGAAGCAATAAGGTGATGATCATTTTCATGCGCGGTGTTTTAAAAGTTTTTACTAGGACTCAAAGTAATCCCTAAGGTTTTATGGTTCAGCATTTTTTTATGGCTTGACGTGCCCCAGAGGCCCCAATTTATTCTCAAGACCAAGATAAGAAATTCTAATGGTCAGAACTGTTGTTTGCCGACTCAATTGAAATTTGTTTTGTACCTTGTATGTGATGAATTACTTCAAAATTTTGTGTGTATTATTGCTCCTGATTCCTATGGAAAAGGCCTCTGGACAAGATTTTGTCTTGACACAAACCACCCCTATCAAAGGGGATGTATTTATCGGTGTCGATAATTTTGGCTTTCTCTACACTATCAAAGGTAGTGTGCTGCACAAAACCAAGGACCTGTTAGATTACAACTACCAAGATATTCTATTAGGCCCGATTGCCTCGGTGGACTTGACCAACCCACTCAATCTTATTTTATTTTACCAAGAGGCCAACACCGTTGTTGTTTTAGATAATCGCCTCAACGAAAAAAAGCGCCTTAAGTTCAATGAAATTGACCCCTTCCCAGCATTACAAATGGCCCTAAATGCCGGCAGTGGACGCCTATGGCTCATGGACATGATCGACCAATCGGTATGGCTATATGAAGTCGCTACCAATCGGATCCTCGCAAAAACACCTCCCATATCCGGATCACTTCTAACGGCATCTTGTCGATTTAATGATTGCCTGATCCAAACAGACCTGACTTTTGTGCGTGTCGATAACTTTGGCAATCTGGCATGGTCACTAGCCAGTGGATCCTACGATGCAATGACCTATAACGATCATTATATACTTGCGACTAAGGGCACCAATTTGTTTTTACTCAGTTACGACAACGGCAAACAAAGAGAGAACATTACCACATCGCAATTGCCCTTAAATTGGTCTGAAAATCTAGCAAAAGGTTTGCAGCTAACCCAAGATTTCCTTTATATTTACGACGGTATACAATTATATCGCTATACCATAAATCCATCTAACAAATAAAGGACTATGCATGTCGCTGTCGCCGGAAATATTGGCTCAGGCAAGACAACCTTAACCGGTTTACTTGCAAAACATTACAAATGGGAACCGCATTACGAAGAGGTTGAAGACAATCCGTATCTAGACGATTTTTATAATCAGATGGAGCGCTGGTCATTCAACTTGCAAATTTATTTCCTCAACAGCAGGTTTCGTCAGATACTATCGATTCGCGAAAGTGGTAAAACCGTGATTCAAGATCGTACGATTTATGAAGACGCCTTTATTTTCGCGCCCAATTTACACGCCATGGGCCTGATGACCAATCGAGATTTTGAAAATTACAGTTCTTTATTTAATTTGATGGAAAGCGTAACCAAAGGCCCAGATTTATTGATTTATCTGCGCAGCTCTATCCCCAATTTGGTCAAACAAATTCACAAGCGCGGTAGGGAATACGAAAACTCGATCAGCATCGATTACTTAAGCCGACTAAATGAACGTTATGAGGCCTGGATTCATCATTACGACAAAGGCGGCTTACTGATCATCGACGTGGACAAAATTGACTTTGTAGACAACCAAGAAGATTTAGGAGAAGTGATCAACCGCATTGATGCGGAACTTCACGGATTATTTTAGAGGCTCCTGATAATGAATCATAAAAAAGCCCGATGAATTTCATCGGGCTTTTTTATAGATAAGGAATCGCCAGTATTATTGGTCCGTTCCTTCTTTTTCTTCTTCCAATTTCTCCACGGCAATGTCGATTTGCGCCGTTGTCAAAGACTCTACCTTAGCTTTTACTTCTTCTAAGCTGCCGGTGATGACCTGAACCGTTTCTTGGGCTTGACCGTTTACAGTTTCTGTAATGGTTACTGTGGCTGTTGTCAGCGCACCATCTTGATCCATTTTAACAATCACTTGCTTTTCTTGTTGTGCGTTAACTGCAGTGTGATCCACGTGGATGGCCATTTGATCATGTCCTTGTTCTGTGCCATGACCACCAAGGATTGGTGCGATCACTAGGCCAATAAGACAGGTCAATTTGATTAAGATGTTCATCGATGGCCCTGATGTATCTTTAAACGGATCTCCTACAGTATCTCCAGTAACCGCTGCTTTGTGCGCATCACTGCCTTTGTAGGTCATTTCACCATTGATCATAACACCGGCTTCAAAAGACTTCTTGGCATTATCCCAGGCACCTCCAGCATTGTTTTGGAAAATAGCCCACATCACACCACTGACACAAACACCAGCCATGTAACCCCCTAAAGGTTCTGCACCAAAAACCAAACCAATAAAAATTGGCGTTACAATCGTCAATAGACCAGGCAACAACATTTCTTTTAATGCCGCTCTGGTCGAAATATCCACACATTTAGCATATTCTGGGGTCCCTGTGCCTTCCATAATTCCTGGAATTTCACGGAACTGACGGCGGACTTCTTGTACCATTTCCATAGCCGCTTTACCCACAGACTTCATGACCATTGCAGAGAAAACAACCGGAATCATTGCCCCGACGAAAAGCATGGCTAAAACATCTGCTTTAAAAATATTTATCCCTTCAATTTCCGTAAATGTCACATAAGCAGCAAATAAAGCCAAAGCCGTAAGGGCCGCTGAAGCAATAGCGAATCCTTTACCTACCGCAGCAGTTGTATTCCCTACCGCGTCAAGGATGTCAGTGCGCTCGCGCACATGCGGCTCTAAGTCACTCATCTCAGCGACACCACCTGCGTTATCGGCAATGGGTCCAAAAGCATCAATGGCCAACTGCATTGCAGTGGTAGCCATCATTGCAGAAGCTGCTAAAGCAACCCCGTAAAACCCTGACAATTCGTATGAACCATAAATAGCTGCAGCAAACAAAATAACTGAAGAAAAGGTTGAGTACATACCTACAGACAAACCGGCAATAATATTGGTTGCAGCCCCTGTGGATGAATTCTCAACGATATCCATAACGGGTTTGCTCCCCAAGCTTGTATAGTAAGCAGTCACCATAGAGATCAAGGCGCCAACAGCCAAACCGATAACGGCCGACCAGAACACATTGATGGATGGTATTTGCTTTGGTCCTTCCCCGAAGAAATTCATGGTCATTGTTTCTGGCAGCATCCAATCGATGAGGAACCAACTGGCAAAAAGGGTCAAGAGGATCGCAGCCCAGTTGCCCATATCCAATGCTTTCTGGACCTGTGATTCTTTGGCGTCATTGTTTTTGATCCCAACGAAAAATGTCCCAATGATTGACGCTAAAATTCCAACACCAGCAATTACAAGTGGCAATAGAATTGGCCCCATATTATTAAAGTTGTCTGTAAATTGATTTACAGCCGACATATCTCTAATGACATAGTTACCCAAAACCATGGCAGCAAGAACAGTCGCCACATAAGAACCAAATAAATCGGCACCCATTCCAGCGACATCACCTACATTATCACCAACGTTATCGGCTATAGTCGCGGGGTTACGTGGGTCATCCTCTGGAATTCCCGCCTCAACTTTACCAACTAAATCAGCGCCAACATCTGCAGCCTTAGTATAAATACCCCCTCCAACACGAGCGAATAAAGCAATGCTTTCTGCCCCGAGAGAGAATCCGGCTAATGCTTCAAGGACGATGGTCATATCATTATAAAACGATGTGCCTTGGCCGATAAATTGACCCAAGAAGAACATGAAAAATAAACTTAATCCCAAAACGGCGAGCCCAGCAACACCAAGACCCATAACTGTTCCACCACCAAAAGAAACCTTTAAGGCTTGGGGTAAAGAAGTTTTGGCGGCCTCTGCGGTGCGTGTATTAGCTTCAGTGGCCACACGCATACCAATGTTTCCTGCCAAAGCAGAAAAAATGGCGCCAATAATAAAGGCGGGTACGATCATCCAGCTGGTGTTAGGCACCATAGTCGAAACGATGTATAGCAATACTGCGGCGATCACGGCAAAAATCACCAACAATCGGTACTCCGCGTGAAGAAAGGCTAAGGCGCCTTCTTTGATGCTTTTTGAAATGAACTGCATGCGCTCACTACCTGGTGATTGCTTTTTGACCCAGTTCATTTTTACCAACATAAATAATAGCCCTAAAATGGATAGTGCTATGGGTACGTAAATAATGTTTTGTTCTAACATAGTCCTTATATTTTGTGTTTTGTTCGCTTTTTTTGCGCTCGCAAAAGTAGTAAAATTGATTAGTATTCTATCGATGAATTACGCAGAATTTTAACGCCACCCGCGCAGTGCTCGTGAATCTGGCAGAGACACGCCTTGTTTTCTCAGTTTTTTCGAGCTCGTTTTTTGGCCTATATCGATGCTCAATTCAACACTCGCCGGCAAACGTTTCCCTTAGGTATTTTGGTTTTGCTGCTCGGAACCATGCCATGGAAAAATTATTTATGCCATTTTTAAGGGCGATACATAACTTTTTTAACCGCCTTGACCACGTCATCGCGATTAGGCAACCATTCGGCCAATAACACTGGAGAATATGGCGCTGGTGTATCGGCTGTATTGATCTTGACGATCGGTGCATCTAGATAATCGAAAGCTTGTGCCTGTATTTGATAGGTGATCTCTGTAGCGACATTGCCAAAAGGCCAGGCTTCTTCTAAAATTACCAAGCGGTTCGTCTTTTTAACACTGGTTAATATGGTCTCATGATCCATGGGACGAACGGTGCGCAAGTCAATTATTTCGCATTCAATACCTTCTAGAGCCAAAGTTTCGGCAGCGGCATAAGCTTCTTTTATGATTTTTCCAAAAGACACGATGGTCACATCCTTCCCGGTACGTTTGATTTCAGCAACACCAAGTGGAATCAAGTATTCCCCCTCAGGCACTTCACCCTTGTCTCCATACATTTGTTCACTCTCCATAAAAATTACAGGATCGTCATCGCGAATAGCACTTTTGAGCAATCCTTTAGCATCGGCTGGATTACTGGGCACCACTACTTTCAGACCAGGCGTGTTAGCAAACCAGCTCTCAAAAGCCTGAGAGTGAGTCGCTCCCAATTGACCAGCTGAAGCCGTTGGGCCTCTAAAGACAATAGGACAATTGAATTGACCACCACTCATTTGACGAATTTTGGCCGCATTGTTAATGATTTGATCAATCCCTACCAAAGAAAAGTTGAAAGTCATAAACTCCACTATAGGTCGGTTACCGTTCATAGCAGAACCTATCGCGATACCCGCAAAACCCAATTCCGAAATTGGCGTGTCAATGACACGCTTGGCGCCAAACTCGTCGAGCATCCCTTTACTGGCCTTATAAGCACCGTTGTATTCGGCCACTTCTTCACCCATTAAAAATATGCTTTCATCACGGCGCATTTCTTCACTCATTGCTTCACAAATGGCCTCTCTAAATTGAATCGTTTTCATGGTAGTTCTGCTGATTAATGCTCTGAGGGATTTTCAGAGCGACAAAAATAATATTATTTAAAAAGTTCTCTTCACTTTTTGTCAAATTTATTCAATTTTACTATGCATGCATAGTAAAATTAGGGGGAATAGTGTATCTTTACGATGCAAAAAATTACGACCAAAACAACCCTATTTTATGAACATATTAGTGTGTATTAGCCACGTTCCAGACACTACATCCAAAATTAATTTTACGGACAACGACACCAAATTCGACCAAAACGGCGTCCAATATGTCATCAATCCTAATGACGAATTTGGCCTCACCAGATCACTTTGGTTCAAAGAGCAACAAGGCGCAGTAGTTCATGTGGTCACCGTTGGTGGTGCCGAATGCGAACCCACCCTGCGTAAAGCATTGGCAATAGGCGCAGACGAAGCCATTCGCGTGGCGATCCCAGCAACCGATGGATTGGTTGTCGCTAAAGCCCTCGCCCAAGTCGTTCAAGAGGGCCACTATGACCTGGTCATTGCCGGTCGTGAATCATTGGATTACAATGGCGGCATGGTTCCTGGTATGCTCGCGCAATTGACCGGGTTCGCTTTTGTCAACACCTGTATCAAATTAGACATTGACGGCAACCAAGGTGTTGCTGTTCGTGAAATTGATGGTGGTAAAGAAACCATTGCTGTAACCTTGCCGCTGGTTATTGGCGGCCAGAAAGGATTGGTCGAAGAAAGCGACCTACGCATACCCAACATGCGCGGCATCATGCAAGCCCGCAGCAAACCATTGCATGTCAAGGAGATGAGTGCTGCAGCGGCAACAGCCCAGACCATCAGTTTTGAAAAACCAGCACCAAAAGAAGCGGTGACCCTAGTCGATACAGTGGATGAACTCATTGACTTATTGCACAAAGAAGCCAAAGTCATTTAGCCCTTTATCCAGAACCCAAATTTATTCAGTGAATAACCACAGATAAAATAAAACATTATGCCCGTATTAGTCTATGCCGAATCGGATCAAGGCACCATCAAAAAAATTGCTCAAGAACTCATCTCCTATGGACGCGGTATCGCTGACCAACTGGGCACAACCCTTACCGTTGCTGTTATGACGGATGCATCCGCTCAAAATCTCGCTCAGTATGGAGCACAAAATATATTGAACATCGAACACGAAGTGTTAAACACCTTCAGCGCTGACACCTATGCCGCTGCAATAGCTCAGGCGGCGACATCTATAAATGCCGATGTTGTGCTGGTTTCGTCCAGTGCCAATAGCCGCTACTTAGCGCCTATGATTGCCGTAGCGCTCGATGCTGCTTATGTACCCAACAGCACTCAACTTCCTGTTAGCACAACACCCTTTAGAATAAAGCACAGTGTCTACACCAATAAAGCTGAGGCCATCACGGAAATGACTTCACCGATCAAACTGATCGGATTATCTAAAAACGCTTATGGCGCCCATTCCTTTGAAGGGTCTGTCCACACGACCAACTTCACCCCTGAGCTGAGCACCTCCAAATGCCGGGTCACCGCAACTGACCGCGCTACTGATAAAGTCACGATTGCCGATGCGGAAATTGTAGTCTCTGCTGGGCGGGGACTTAAGGGCCCTGAGAATTGGCACTTGATTGAAGATCTCGCCAATGTATTAGGCGCCGCCACAGCTTGCTCTAAACCCGTTTCTGACTTGGGCTGGCGTCCCCATAGTGAGCACGTAGGCCAGACAGGAAAGCCTGTTGCCTCTAATTTATATATCGCCATAGGCATTAGCGGAGCGATACAACATTTAGCGGGGGTCAATTCTTCTAAAGTAAAAGTGGTCATCAACACCGATCCCGAAGCACCCTTTTTCAAAGCGGCAGATTATGGAATTGTTGGAGACGCCTTCGACATCGTCCCTCAATTGATCGAAAAATTAAAGCAATTTAAAGCGCTTAACGCATAAAAATTTTTTATTTTGGTAACTGCTTAAAAAGCCGTTCAAACCGAAATATCACGGGTCGAATTTGGTGTTTTTCGTGCAAATAAAATGAGCTTAGTCCGTCTTAATATCAAAGGCATATCTTACAGTCAAACCCAAAATGGTGCTTATGCCCTTATTTTGAGTGAAGAGCTTGGGGACAGAAAACTCCCCATTGTCATTGGTGCTTTCGAAGCACAGTCCATTGCCATTGCTTTGGAAAAAGAAATAAGACCCCCAAGGCCTTTGACCCACGATTTATTCAAAACCTTTGCCGACCGCTATTGCATCGTGATCAAACAAGTGATCATACACAAGCTCGCGGATGGCGTTTTTTATTCCAGTATTATTGCCGAACAAGATGGCTTAGAAGAAATTATCGATGCCCGCACCAGTGATGCTATCGCGTTAGCTCTGCGCTTTAAAGCGCCCATCTTCACCTACAAAGACATTTTGGACCGTGCTGGAGTCAATTTAAAAGCGAGTCCCACAGGACACGACAATCCCCAAGCGGATAATGCCGCCATCGATGAGTTGTTGGCCGGTAGTCCTAGGTCATCGGATCAAAAAACCACGACTGACCATTACAATAAGCACACCCTAAAAGAACTGCAAGAGCTGTTGCATAAAGCCTTGAGTAACGAGGCCTATGAGTCCGCAGCACAGTTGCGCGATGAAATTTCAAAAAGAACCCTTTAGACATGAAGCGACTGTTATTATTATGCATTCTTTTGGCCGCCCCCTTTTTTGCTTTCGGCCAAATCTTAGAAGGCGAGTGGCGTTTTAACTCCATTACGCGTGATGGCGCTTCCATAATGGCTATCGACGCGCAAAACGATCATATGTCGTTGTCCAACAATCAATTTACATACCAGTTAGCCGCTAAAAATTCACTTTTTGCCTCAGGCACCTACACCTTAATTGGCGACAATCAGATCGCCTTGCGTTATGATTTGCCCTTCGACACCCTAAGGACCTACCAAATTGACATCCTTAGCAAAAACGTCTTGAGTCTCAGTGAGTCAGGAATAGATTATCGATTTGTTCGAGCAGACAACACCGATTTGATCAATGCAGCAAATGACTCCCAGGCCACCGGCAACTCATTTGGGATGACCCAAGGATTGGGAGTGAGTTTGGAAAGTGTCAGCAGAGGAATCCTCGGCCTGGTTTTCCTTATTTTTGTGGGGTATCTTTTGAGCAGTAACCGACGGCGTATCGATTGGAAACTTGTGGGCACTGGACTGGTATTACAGGCCGTATTTGCCGTAATGGTTTTAAAAATAGATAGCGTCGCTAATGCTTTCGATTGGCTATCGGCCAACGTCGTTACCTTTTTAAATTTCAGCGAAAAAGGGGCTGAATTTTTGTTTGGCGGCTTGGTCACCAATCAAGATACTTTTGGATATCTTTTTGCTTTTAAGGTATTACCAACCATCGTATTCTTCTCTGCATTCACCTCGATTCTTTACTATTTCGGGATCATACAAACCGTCATTAAAGGATTTGCTTGGGTTATGAGCAAGACCATGAGACTGTCCGGAGCAGAAAGTTTAGCGGCGGCGGCCAACATCTTTATTGGCCAGACCGAAGCGCCTTTGGTGATTAAGCCCTATCTGGAAAAAATGACCAAGAGCGAACTCATGTGCCTGATGATTGGCGGCATGGCCACTATTGCTGGCGGTGTTCTTGCGGCCTATATCGCGTTTCTTGGCGGATCGAGTGAGGCCGAAAAAATTTATTTTGCCAAACATTTACTCTCAGCATCAATCATGTCTGCGCCCGCAGCCATTGTCATCGCCAAAATACTTTATCCCGAAACCGAAGAAGTAGACCGTTCCCTCGATATTTCGCGCGATAAGATCGGGGTTAATATATTGGATGCCATTTCCCGCGGCACCACCGATGGATTAAAGCTGGCGATTAATGTAGGGGCAATGCTCCTTGTTTTTACAGCAATAATTGCCGTTTTTAACTGGATTACGGTAGACTGGATTGGTGGACCCACTGGTCTCAATGAGCTCATCGCGTCATCTACTGATGGTCGCTATACAGGCCTATCCCTGCAGTACTTGTTAGGTAATTTATTCGCACCTGTGGCTTGGATTATAGGCGTTCCTGCAGCAGATATTGTTGCTGTTGGCCAGCTCTTGGGTGAAAAGACCATACTCAATGAATTCTTTGCCTACGCCTCTTTGGCGGACCTCAAAAATACTGGCGTATTGACCACAAATCGATCGATCGTCATCGCGACCTATTCACTGTGTGGTTTTGCCAATTTTGCTTCGATTGGGATTCAAATTGGCGGGATTGGTGGCTTGGCCCCATCCCAAAAAGCCACGCTGGCCCGATTTGGTTTTAAAGCCCTTATTGGCGGTACCATTGCAGCGTTGATGACTGCCACAATCGCTGGAATGCTTATTGGTTAATAACTATTGAAAACTGACCAAACGCAAGCCGACTCATTGGCCGTTAACTTTTTTATTTTTACCATTCATCACAAACTTTTTACATGAAGCAATACCACGACTTGGTCACCCATGTAATGGCCCACGGAGCAACCAAAGAAGACCGCACAGGCACCGGTACCAAAAGCGTCTTTGGCTACCAAATGCGTTTCGATTTATCCGAAGGATTTCCGATGGTCACGACCAAAAAACTGCATTTGAAGTCCATCATCTATGAACTATTGTGGTTCCTCAATGGTGACACCAATATTGGCTATCTTCAAGAAAATGGCGTCCGTATTTGGAACGACTGGGCCGATCAAAACGGCGACCTAGGCCCTGTTTATGGTCATCAATGGCGCAATTGGAATAGCGAAGACATCGATCAAATTAAGGACATTGTGCACACCCTAAAAACCAATCCAGACAGCCGCAGAATGCTGGTCAGCGCTTGGAATCCTTCTGTACTGCCGGACACCGGTAGGTCCTTTGCCGAAAATGTCGCTCATGGCAAAGCGGCCCTGCCGCCTTGCCATGCCTTTTTTCAGTTTTACGTGGCCGACGGAAAATTATCCTGTCAATTGTATCAGCGCAGTGCGGACATCTTTTTGGGGGTGCCCTTCAATATCGCTTCTTATGCCCTACTGACCTTAATGATGGCACAAGTCTGCGGTTATGCTCCGGGAGATTTTGTCCATACCTTTGGCGATGCTCATATCTATAGCAACCACTTCGAGCAACTCGAATTACAATTATCCCGTGACCCAAGACCGTTGCCAAAAATGGTATTAAACCCCGACGTAAAAGACCTATTTGCCTTTACCTTTGAGGACTTTACCTTAACCCACTACGATCCGCACCCCCATATCAAAGGAGCGGTCGCAGTATAAAAACCAAACCATGAAGAAACTGCTCTTTTTCGCCCTATTGTTAACGGCCATACCGGTTAGCGCACAAGAATGGGGCACTGTAGACAAAAACAAAGTAACCCTAAAAGAAATTGCTCCTGTTTGGGAGGGATGTGAAGCGCAGCAAGGGGCCGCATTGGCAGCATGCTTTAATCAAAAACTCACCCAGCATGTGGTGAAGAATTATAAATACCCACCCGAGGCTTACAATAAGAATATGCAAGGACGGGTCATCGTTGAGTTCCTTATCGACACTGAGGGCATGGTCGCCATACAAAAAGTCAGTGGCGGCGATCCATTATTGCAAGAAGAAGCCCGGCGCAATATTTCTTTGATCCCAAAAATGGCCAAACCAGGTATGTTCGCAGGGAAACCAAAAGCCACAAAGTATACCGTTCCCTTTGACTTTAAAACAGGTAAAAAATAAAAGTTTTGGACACCTTTTTTCATATACAGCAACTATGATCACGCTCATTGCCGCCGCAGGAACCCGGAATGAATTGGGCCGCAACAATGATTTGGTGTGGCACCTTCCAGATGACTTTAATCGCTTTAAAACACTGACCTCGGGACACCATATCATCATGGGCCGAAAGACCTTTGACTCATTTCCTAAATTATTGCCCAACCGCACCCATATTGTCATCACGCGCAACAAAGACTTCAACGTACCGGGAGTGATCCGGGTATCGAGTCTCGAAGAGGCTATAGCCGTCGCTCAGGTCGACCCGGATCCCTATGTGATTGGTGGTGGCGAAATTTATGCCTTAGCCCTAGCCGTTGCAGATGCCATTGAATTGACACGTGTTCACGGCGCATTTGAGTCCGACACCTTTTTTCCGGAAATGGATCCAGAGCAATGGGACCTGGTCGCAGAATCCTTTCACGACAAGGATGACCGTCACGATTATAGTTTTACGTATTTGACCTACCACAGACGAAAGTAATGACAACGTACCATTGATCCCCATGCACTTTAAAATTATTGACTTATGACTGCATATGTTTTCCCAGGGCAAGGCGCCCAATTCCCGACCATGGGACAAGATCTTTTTGAAGCCTCATCCCAAGCACGGGCGTTATTTGCTCAGGCCAATAGCGTTTTGGGCTTTGACATCACCAAAATCATGTTCGAAGGAACGCCTGAAGACCTTAAAGAGACCCGAGTAACGCAGCCTGCAGTGTTTCTGCATTCGACTATTTTGGCCCGTGTCATGGGCACACAATTTCGTCCAGATATGGTTGCGGGGCATTCCTTAGGTGAATTTTCGGCCTTGGTCGCCAGCCAGGCAATGGCTTTTGACGATGGACTTCGCTTGGTCTACCAACGCGCACAAGCCATGCAAAAAGCTTGTGAGTTGGAGCCTTCAACTATGGCCGCGGTTCTGGGATTAGATGATGACCTTGTAGCGCGAACATGCGAAGAAACCCCAGGTATTGTGGTCGCTGCGAATTACAATTGCCCCGGTCAACTTGTGATTTCAGGAACGGTAGAGGCGGTTACTTTAGCTTGCGAACGCCTGAAAGAAGCCGGTGCACGACGGGCGCTAATTTTACCGGTTGGTGGCGCTTTCCACAGTCCGCTTATGGCCCCTGCTCAAGAACAGTTGGCGGCGGCAATCGAGGCTACGCGCTTTAACATACCAATATGTCCTGTCTATCAAAATGTCACTGCCGATGCCGTTTTGGACCCTATCACCATCCAAAAAAATCTAGTCACACAACTGACCGCCCCCGTCAAATGGACGCAAAGTATTCGTGCTATGGTGGCTCATGGAGCGAATCATTTTGTAGAAATTGGACCGGGTAATGTCCTTCAAGGACTGGTCAAAAAAATTGAGCCATCGGTGGCTACCTCAAAAGGCGTTTTGGCATAACACTGCGGCAGAATATTACTTTTGGTTTTGAACCGACATCCCCCAGCGGGCTATATCCCGCGGATGTGCTTTTCCCAAGTCCATGCCGAAGCTAGAGCCTGCTTTAAATCACGTTTTGTAGACCAACCAAGTACTTTTGACGCTTTTTGTGTGTCGGCGTAAACGGCGACAACATCTCCCGCTCTGCGGGCCACGATTTGGTGGGGCACGGCAACACCAGTTGCCTGCTCGAAGGCCTCAATAACCTCCAACACCGAATTGCCTTTGCCGGTACCCAAATTAAATACCTCGACGGCTGTTTCTTGCTGTTGATTCAATAAGCGCTCAAGTGCTTGAACGTGTGCCTCAGCGAGATCCATTACATGAATATAATCCCGGATGCAACTGCCATCTTCCGTTGGGTAGTCATTTCCGAACACCGAAAGTTGGGGCCTTAGGCCCGCTGCGGTCTGGGTGATAAAAGGCACCAGGTTTTGTGGCACCCCTTTGGGCAATTCGCCAATTTTGGCCGAATCATGTGCCCCAATAGGATTAAAATAACGCAACAGTATACAGCGCAGCGCGCTCACACTGCAAGTGTCTTGAATGATCTCCTCGGCAATCTGTTTGGTGTTGCCATAAGGGGAAAGCGCCTGCTTTATGGGTGCCGATTCCGTTATGGGTAATTGATCGGGTTCGCCGTAAACCGTGCAAGAAGAACTAAAGATGACGTTATGCACTTGGTGACTCAGACAATTTTGCAAGAGATAAACCAAAGCGTTTATGTTATTTTCGTAATACAGCAATGGATTTTCGACACTTTCACCGACCGCTTTACTCGCCGCAAAATGAATCACTCCATCAATAGTGTACTGATCGAACAAGTCACCGACTGCTTTCTTGTCGCGCAAATCCATCGCCAAAAATTCGGGACGGATACCACTGATTGACTCGATGCCTTCGAGCACGGTCAGTTCTGAGTTGGACAAATCATCGACGATCAAGACGTGATAGCCATTTTGCTGTAAGGCCACAACGGTATGTGATCCTATATAACCTAAACCTCCTGTAACCAGAATGTACTTCATTATTTGTGGGTGTTGATGAAATCCTTGATGGCCGAAGTGATGAACGCTATCTGATCCGCTTCTAGTTCGGTATGCATAGGAAGCGAAATGACTTCTTTGACCAACTGATTGGTTACGGCAAAATCCGCTTCGTTATAACGTGGGTCTTTATAGGCCTTTTGCGCATGCAATGGAATAGGATAATAAACCCCGCAAGGAATCCCTAAGCCATTTAAATGGGCTACTAAGGCATCTCGATCGAGGCCAATCAGGCGCAATGTATATTGGTGAAACACATGGCAATCGCATTGCGCACACACGCCCATACCCGTTTGACAAAGGCCCGTTGGCGTGACCAACTGCTTGATGCCACTGAGTGCCTGAGTGTATTGCGCTGCCGCCAAGCGCCGCGCCGCATTATACGCATCTAAATGCGGTAATTTAGCCCTTAATACAGCGGCTTGCATGCTGTCGAGTCGCGAATTGACCCCAACAACATCGTGGTGATAGCGCTCATACATACCATGATTGACAATGCCTCTTAGGCTATGAGCCAGGGCATCATCATTGGTAAAGACCGCACCCCCATCACCGTAACAACCCAGATTTTTGGAGGGGAAAAAAGATGTTGAAGCGACATGTCCTATGGTTCCCGTCTTGTGTTTCTGTCCCGAAGCATTGGCGTGATTAGCCCCAATACCTTGAGCATTGTCTTCGATGACATAAAGATTGTGTTTGTCCGCCAAAGCCATGATGGCTTCCATAGGTGCCGCCAAACCAAATAAGTGCACGGGCACAATCGCCTTGGTCTTACTGGTGATAGCGCGCTCAATAGCAGCGACATCAATATTAAAGGAAACGGGATCCACGTCGACCAAAACCGGAGTGAGCCCCAAAAGGGCAATCACTTCGACGGTAGCCGCGAAGGTGAAGTCGGCCGTTATGACCTCATCACCTGGCTTTAGGCCTAAGGCCATCATGGCCACCTGCAAGGCATCCGTGCCATTGGCACAAGGGATGACGTGTTTTACCCCCAGATAGGCCTCTAACTCCTTTTGGAAGGCATGAACTTCAGGACCATTAATGAATGTTGTGGTATCAATAACCCCTTGTATCGCTGCCGATACTTGATCTTTGATTCCCGCATACTGACCTTGAAGGTCAACCATTTGAATTTTTTTCATCGGTATGGTGAGCTAAACGTCAAAAGTACAAAAATTGGAAAGCGTCGGCAATGCATTTGATTAAAGAAACGTATTTTAGCTTCAGATTTATGACTGGATTTATCTATAACATTATCAGCATATTGAGTCAGGGACTTATTTGGCCCGCGCAATGGCTGTCGCCCAAAATGGCCGCCTTTGTCCGTGGGCGTCAAAACAGTTTTGACCAACTGGCACAAACTTTGACCCAACCCGGAAAGCGCATATGGATGCATTGTGCTTCGCTGGGAGAATTTGAACAAGGCCGTCCCATTCTGGAGTGGTTTCGAAAAAAACACCCAGAAACAACGCTTGTTGTGACTTTTTTCTCCCCATCGGGCTATACAGTGCGCAAGGATACAGATTTGGCTGATGTAGTTGTTTATCTGCCATGGGACACCAGATATAATGCCAAAAGGTTTCTTGATCTGGTCCAGCCCACTTCGGCGTTTTTTGTAAAATCAGAACTGTGGCCCAACTACATTGAGGCACTCAAAAAACAGCATGTTCCTATCTACCTGATCGCCGCGCAATTCAGACCCGATCAACTTTTTTTTAAACCCTATGGCGGGTTTTTCAAAAGGCTTCTACAGGCAATGACGCATATATTTGTGCAAAACCAAAGCGCGCTCGAATTAGTAAAATCCATGGGCATCCAACACGTAAGTCTCAGTGGAGATACCCGGTTTGACCGTGTGATGCAACAAAGTAAAGGAGACAACACCCTGCCATTTTTAGAAGTTTTCAAAAAACAAGCCCGCTGTGTTATACTGGGCAGCAGTTGGCCAGAAGACCACGATCTTTGGCTCGGAATTATTAATCAATACGCCTGTGACCAACTCAAGTTCGTGATCGCACCCCACAGCTTAGCCCCCAAAGAAATGGACCGCATTAGCGGCCAAATCATACCGACAACCCTCCGCTACAATGGTTCCGAATCGACTGATCAATTGACCCTGAGTCACGCACAAGTGTTGATTTTAAATACCATGGGGGACTTGGCCAAAGCATATGCTTACGCGGATCTGGCCTATGTAGGTGGCGCTTTGGGGACCACTGGGTTACATAACATCTTGGAACCAGCAACTTTTGGACTTCCCATCGTTATCGGGCCACACATCAAAAAATTTCCTGAGGCTATCGCCCTAAAAGACCTTGGCGGGCTATATGTGGTGCACAACGAATCTGATTTACGCGCCATCATAGCCCCCTGGATAGATGATGCTAACACCGTTCAAACTACAGGAAATACAGCTCTAAATTTTGTTCAAGGTCATATCGGAGCAACCCAGCATATCGTAGATTATTTGTCTGGTCACCGCTAGGACTGTAAGCGGGTCAATTGGCTTTTGAGTTCATTCATAGACGCCTGCAACTCACGCAACAAGGAACTTTCATTGGGTTCGTCTACCCCGAAAGTCAATTTACTGTTGACTTGCCAAAGTTCTTGTATGTCTTTGACAGCAATCTCGATGGGCAAATACTCCGAATTCAATGAAATAAGTCGGACTTTTTTGGTCACTCCAGGTATTTTTTGAAGCTTCTTGACCAAGACCGAATCGAACAAGACTACAATATATATTTTACTGTCTGATACCTCGTTTACACTCTGCACGGCACGGCCTAGCACCCATTCATTGGGCCGAATATTGGGCAGCATACTGTCGCCCTCGACTTGAAAACCACGATAAGTCGCATTGCGGTATTCGGGCAAAGGGATATGAAAGGCGGGCAACTGTCCGACCCAGCCCATATCTTGAACATTATTGGGGTATCCCGCAGCGGCCTTCTGGTTCACCAGTAATATGATGTCTTCGCCGCTTGGGTCGACCGCGACAACTTTGGGGCTTACATCGGATTGGTCCAGACGCAAATGTACTTCGAGACTCTTGCCAAACAACCAAAGTGGATTCACGCCAAATTGATTCAAAAGCTGCATCACCACTGCCCCAGACAACTTTATCTTTCCACGCTCGATGTCGGCCGTGCTTGATTTTATACCCAGTAATTCTGCAAAAGCCTGTTGGGTATAACCTTGCTCTTCTCTGATTTTCTTGAAACGTCGAATTTCGATGGGTAAGTTTATATTCATCTACCAAATATAACTATTTTAGGAAATAATCCTAATAAAATTAGGAAATAATCCTACAAAAAATAATTGCTAAAGTATTCTATTTCAAGTGATAAAAATAATTTACCTTTGTTTCGGAAAATTAACCACTAAACTTATTTATCATGAAAAAAGTACTAATCACATTTGCTGCTTTGGCACTAATCGCTTCAGTTTCATCTTGTAGAGAAACTGAAACAAAAACTGAAGAAGGTGTTGAAGCTGCTGTTGAAGCTGTTGAAGCCACTACTGAAGACGCTGTTGACGCTGTTGACGCTGCTGCTGAAGACGCTGTTGAAGCTGTTGAAGAAGCTGCTGAAGAAGCTGTTGAGGCTGTTGACGGTCATACTGACGCTCACTAAGCCAACGAAAATTTTAGCATTCAAAAAGCCCCTCAAGTTTGAGGGGCTTTTTTTATTGATCATATTTTAAGACTAGAGACCTTTCATAGATAAAATTTGATTCATCTGATTTCAATTTAACAATACAATCATCAATGCTTTTACCGAAAATTTGAATTGAATTTTTCAGTAACAAAAAAGCCCTTGCATCTCTGCAAGGGCTTTTTATATTTATAATCTTTGCAAAGACTAGAAGTTGTAACGAACACCAACGCCAACGTTGATGAATGAAAAACTATTGTCCTCTTCAACATCGATTGTTGTCCCATCGAATTCAAGTTCAGAATAAGAACCTCCTAAATAATCTAAGTTAAGGGCTAATTTGAATCCACTACCTAATCCTCTAACAAATGAGTTAGCAAATAAAAATCCACTACCATTAAGTGAAGAATCCAAATCACCACCTTCGAGGTCTGCAGTACTCGAAACAGACAAAACGTACTGTGGCTTGATGTCCCATGACCAATCACCGCCAAGACCAAGGGTATACATTGGCCCTATGGCCAAATAACTGGTGCGAAAAACGGCAGTCTCACCAGCACCATCGTCAAATGAACTCGCAGCATTTCCAAATGTAAACGCAGCACCCCATTGTTCCGTAAAACGGTAGCCTAAGCCTAAGCCAAGATCAAGACCTGTACCTAATTCCGCTTCATCTGCGAAATCACCTCCCGGAAGCGAAGCACCAACTGATAAACTTAAATACGCTTTAGATTCTTGAGCAAATGCTGTTACAGAGAAAGCAAGTGCCATTAAAAAAAGTAATTTTTTCATTTGTAAAAATGTTAGTTAATATTTGGTTTTACATCTGCCGCAAGAAACTACAATCCATTTTTTGGACCGAATCTCTGCGGTTCAATAGTTTTTCGAAATTAGCATTATTTTTTAAACTATATCAACTTTTTTTGAGGCTGCTCCAGTCATTTAAGGATCCGCGCCCATTCTGCACGACAAATTCAGACAAAGTAAGCAAAGCAATTTTAGCGCAGCTTTTATCCGGAATCAGCAAATCAGGTGTGACCCTGAGGAATTTTAGCCCTTAATTTATAAATGCGCATAACCACAACAAGGGTTTTATTGCGGCAACACTCAGATACCACTATACTTGTGGCATGAATCAAAAAATCGCTCAACGCGTCAAGGAGTTGCGTTGTCAATCAGGTATCTCACAGGAGTCATTGTCTCATTTGGCCCAATTAGATCGCAAATACATTGGGATCATCGAAAAAGGCCAAACCAATGTTTCGGTAAAGGTATTGTCAAAGATATGCGAAGCCTTGGACAGTGATCTTGAAGCCTTCTTTGCAGGGATAGAGAAACCTCATCTGTAATGGTGTTTTGCGACAAAATGGGCCACAGAACTTCCCTTGCTTTGTTTCACAAATAATAAAGAAGTAGTGGTTATTGTTTTCCCTATTGGATCAGACCCGTGATCTTTTTATTCATAGGCTTTGTTATCGAATAAAAGTAGTCGACAAGCGCGCCCTTTTCATCAACCAAGTATTTTTGGAAATTCCACTTAACTGAAGAGCTTGACTTACCGTTTTTCGTCTTATTGGTCAACCACTGATATAATGGGTGCTGATTATCGCCTTTGACTTCTATTTTGGCCGTGAGCGGAAAGTCAACACCATAATTAGCGCGACAAAAGGATTCAATTTGCGCCTCGGTCCCTGGCTCCTGACCTCCGAACTGATTACAGGGCAAACCAATGACGACCAACTTATCCTTGTAGGTCGTATAGAGCTCTTGCAAGCCATCGTATTGCGAGGTAAACCCACATTCTGAAGCAACATTAACGAAAAGGATTTTTTTGCCACGGTATTGGCTCAGATCAATGGAAGCTCCATTGATGTCGGTTAATGATATATCGTATATTGATTCCATAGCTTTTGAAGAAGACGGGTTTTGTGCACAACCTAAAGTGGCCACTAGCAATAAACCGCCTAATAATTTCTTGAACATTGTTTTTTTGTAAAGGTAGGACTCCTTTGTGATTATGCGCCATGGCTTACAAAATTTTTGTGATCTATGAATCTCATGGCAGGATCACCTGCAGAGACCTCTTACGAACAGGCTCAGTTTTGGCATCACTGCCTGCGGCTAATGATTCGATATTCAAAATCGCCCTATGAGTCATGGGACACAGAACTTAAATCCCTCCCAAAAACCAAAAAAAAGGCCCTCGAAAGAGGGCCTTTTTTTTTTGTACAGAAGACGGGACTTGAACCCGTACGGACATTACTGCCCACTGGATTTTAAGTCCAGCGTGTCTACCAATTCCACCACTTCTGCAACAGTAGATAAAAAAAGCCGAATAAATTTCGGCTTTTTTTGAGCGAAAAACGGGATTCGAACCCGCGACCTCCACCTTGGCAAGGTGGCGCTCTACCAACTGAGCTATTTTCGCGTTATATAATGAACGTCACTCCTTAAAGAAGCGGGAGCAAATTTAAAATTTTTAGCACAATTACAAAGCTATTTTTAAGAAAAAAAGCAGCGATGTCTATTATTTTTTGCCCTCGGGATCGCTCCCCTTAACCAACATCCTCTTGATGTCGTTTAAGGCGTTCAAAGCCGCTACAGGCGTCAATCCATCAATATCCATGGACACAATTCTTTGTTTGATTTCTTCTAATAGCGGATCGTCCAATTGGAAAAAACTCAATTGCATTTCAGAATCTGCTGCAGCTTTGACCTCCGCATGTCGCTCTTTGGCACCATGAGAGGCTTCAAGGCGCTTCAGGATTTCTTCGGCCCGAGAAATAACCCGCTTGGGCATACCGGCCATTTTGGCCACATGGATCCCAAAACTATGCTCCGAACCGCCAGGCACTAGGGTGCGCATAAACAACACAGTGTCTTTTAATTCTTTGACGGAAACATTGTAATTTTTGATGCGCTCAAAGGTTTCCGACATGTCATTAAGCTCGTGGTAATGCGTGGCAAAAAGTGTTTTGGCTTGCGTTGGGTGCTCGTGCAAAAATTCACTGATGGACCAGGCGATAGAAATTCCATCATAGGTGCTGGTCCCCCGCCCAATCTCGTCCAATAGGATCAAGCTCCGCTCAGATACATTATTGAGAATACTGGCCGTTTCGTTCATTTCGACCATAAAAGTCGATTCGCCCATAGAGATGTTGTCACTGGCGCCCACACGGGTAAATATTTTGTCAACTACACCCATCGTGACGGCCTTTGCCGGCACATAGCTCCCCATCTGGGCCATGATGACAATAAGGGCCGTTTGGCGCAGTAAGGCACTCTTACCGCTCATATTAGGACCAGTAATCATGATCATCTGTTGGGTGCTGCGGTCCAAGAAAACATCATTGGCGATATAAGGGGTGTCTTCAGATAACTGGGTTTCAATCACCGGGTGACGCCCTTGTTTGATGGCCAAGTCAAAGGACTCGTTGAACTCGGGACAAACATAATTCGAGCGCTGGGCCAACTCTGCAAAACCCGATAAGCAATCAAGCTGGGCCAAGGCCTGTGCGGTTTGTTGAATGGCCGAAACATAGGGCAATATTTCTTGAATCAAAGCCAAAAACAATGTTTGCTCTAAACCAGAAATACGTTCCTCTGCGCCATATATCTTGGATTCGTATTCTTTTAATTCTTCGGTAATATAGCGCTCGGCGTTGACCAGTGTTTGTTTTCTGATCCACTGAGGCGGCACTTTGTCTTTGTGCGCATTGCGCACTTCTATATAATATCCAAAAACATTATTACTGGCAATTTTAAGCGATGTGATACCGGTTTCTTCTTGATGGCCTTCGAGCATTTTTTGCAAATGTTCTTTGCCACCAAAAGCAATCGATCGCAGTTCGTCAAGGGCGACATTAACTCCTTGGGCAATAACATTTCCTTTGTTCCAATGCACTGCAGCCTCTGGGTCGAGGGTTTGCTCGATCTTGAGACATAAAGCGGTGCAGGGATCTATTTGCGCCGAAAGCGCCTCTAGTGCTTTGTTATTGGAGGTCGCTGCCAAATCTTTGAGAGACTCCGTAGCCCTTAAAGACCGGCCTAGCATAACCACCTCTCGAGGATTGATCTTACCCGTAGCCGTTTTAGACACCAGGCGTTCTAAATCGCCCACACTTTTGAGGCTATGGCGGAGCTCAGCGCGTTGCTGTTGTTGCGCCACCCAATAGCGAACAATATCCTGGCGGTCTTTGATTGCTGCAACGGTTTTGAGTGGCAAGGCGAGCCATCGTTTCAACAATCGTCCGCCCATAGGCGATATGGTGTGGTCCATGACTCCCATAAGGGTTGCCGCATTACTGGATTGTCCTTGATGCAGTTCCAAATTGCGCATGGTGAATTGATCCATCCACACATAAGTGTCTTGAGCAATCCTACTGATTTTGGTGATGTGGTCCAATCTGTGGTGTTGGGTCTCCCCCAAATAATGCATCACCGCACCGGCCGCTATGCCCCCCATAGTCCTATCCTGCAATCCAAAGCCTTTGAGGCTCTTGGTTTTAAAGTGACCTAAGAGCAGGTCATGGGTATAATCAGGCTGAAACACCCATTCTTCTAAGAAAAAACAATGCAGTCTATGGCCAAAATGCGTGTTGACCAATTTGCGTTGTTGCTTGTTGAAGAGGACCTCCGACGGATTGAAATTCTGTAACAAGGCATCTATGGTCTGGAGTGGCCCTTCGGCCATCAGAAATTCGCCGGTACTGACATCCAAAAACGAAACGCCGCAGATGGCATCTGTCAGATGTACCGCAGCCAAAAAGTTATTGGTTTTGCTCTGGAGAATATCGTCATTGAGCGCCACCCCAGGGGTAATGAGTTCGGTCACACCGCGCTTGACAATGGTCTTGGTTTGTTTGGGGTCTTCGAGCTGGTCGCAGATAGCGACACGGCAACCGGCCATCACCAGTTTCGGCAAATAAGTATTGACAGAGTGGTGCGGAAAACCTGCCAACTCGGTTTGGTCGCCCCCATTGTTGCGGGCAGTCAATGTAATGTTCAGTATTTTGGCGGCTTTCACTGCATCCTGACCAAAAGTCTCGTAAAAATCCCCTACACGAAACAACAGCAAAGCATCGGGATACTTGGCTTTGATCCCATTGTATTGTTGCATTAAAGGCGTGATTTTTTTGGCCATAGTGCCGAGGCTATTCTCTTCGAGCTAAAGTACTTATTAATTGAATTTTTAGGAAATTTAGGCCGATAAGTTTTTGCGGGTTTCTCCTAAAACCGTCACGAAAGTTTTATTTTTGCGCTCAGATGAAACACCGCAAATTAGCCAACAGCGAATTACACCGTCCCGAACCCGAAGCTTTAAGCGCCCTAAAACGGCATCCTTTGATTGTGGTTTTGGATCAGGTGCGCAGCCTCAATAATGTGGGGTCTGTATTCCGCACTGCCGATGCTTTTTTGGTGGAGCATATATATTTATGTGGGATTACCGCCACACCGCCACATCGTGATATTCAAAAAACAGCACTCGGCGCAACTGAAACAGTGCCCTGGAGTCACCGAAACGACACGGTTGCCTTGGTCCTGGAACTCCAAGCCAAAGGGGTTCGGGTCTGGGCTGTGGAACAGGCCGAAAACGCCATCTGGCTCAGCCAATATAAGGGCCATCCAACAGAGCCTCAAGCCTTTGTTTTTGGCAATGAAGTTAAAGGCGTAGATCAAGCAGTTATCGATGTGTGCGATGGCGTCATCGAAATTCCACAGGAGGGTGCCAAGCATTCTCTTAATATCGCGGTCAGCGCGGGTGTGGTTTTGTGGGAAGCCTTTCGACAGCATAAGGCCTTAATGGGCCAATAAGCGGCGCACCACGATCAAGTAATCTTTTCTGTTGTGCACAAAATCCAAATCGGTGATGTCGATACGGCACAAAGGACTTCCAATCTCGCCACTGTTCAGGTACGTTTGATAACCCGCATGGATTTGCTGCAAGTATTCCGGAGCAATCGACTGCTCATAATCCCGACCCCGCTTTTGGATATTGTCGAGTAAGCGATCCGTCGATTGGGCCAAATAAACATACAGATTGGGCCGTGGTACTTCACGGTGCATCAGATGAAAGAACTTCTGATACAGGGTAAATTCCGGTTCAGACAAGGTAATTTTTGCAAAAATCAAAGACTTGAATCGGTCGTAGTCGGCAATCACCAAATCCCGAAACAAATCGTATTGGGTGGACTGTTCCACCAATTGCTGATAGCGATCCGCCAAAAAAGACATCTCCAAAGGGAATGCAAACCGATCCGCATCTTTATAAAACTCAGGCAAAAACGCATTGTCCTTAAAACGCTCTAAAATCAATTTACCGTTAAAATCGTGAGCCAACATACGCGCCAAACTGGTTTTTCCGGCGCCTATATTACCTTCGATAGCGATGTATTTTAGCCGGGCAAGATCCAAGTCTTTTATCGGGTTGCGCAACCACTTGGCGAGCTTTGTAAGGCTGCTCTGGTCGGTTGTTTGCGCGAGCAATTCCTGGGCGGTGGCCTTAAGGGGCTCATGCCGCAAATTGGGGTAAATCTCTGCCAATGGTTCTAGAACGAATCGGCGATTTTGAATCTGTGGATGTGGCAGGGTGAGGGTTTTGGTATCGAGCACAACCTGCTGGTAAAAAAGCAAATCCAAATCAATACAACGCGCGCTGTATCCATTGACAGAGCGCACCCGGCCCAACTTATTTTCGATGGACAATAGATGCTCCAAAACCTCTTGTGGACTTAAGCGCGTTTCTATATGCGCCACAGCGTTATAAAAGTCTTCTCCCGCGAACCCCATAGCCGGAGATTGGTAAACACCCGATATTTTGACCAGACGACCGACCTCTTCGAACAGCAGGTCGGTGGCTTTCTGCAGCCAATCAAATCGATGACCCTGGTTGCTTCCCAAGCCAACATAAATATTTTGCAATGGATCGATAATAGATTACTTTTACGTCAAACGAAATTAATCAACTGGCGCGTAACCAGCGTATATTTCTCAAAAAAAGTCTGATGAATTCTACCGACAAAGCTTTGGCCTTTCGCATTTATATGATTTTGGCTTCCCTTTTCATTTGTTCGCTTGTGGTCTCTAACCTCATCTTTCAAAAGTTTTTTACCTGGGATTTTTTCGGCCTGTATACTTTCGAAATCTCAGTCGGTATTTTGCCTTACCCCATTACATTTTTGATTACTGATCTGATCAGTGAAATGTATGGCAGAAAGATGGCCAACCAAGTCGTTACCGTCGGGATTTTTGCTTCAGTATTTTCGCTATTGATCATCAACGTCTCGGAATGGGTCCCTGCTACAGATTGGAGCCCCATAAGCGATGGCTTATTCCAAACCGTATTCGGCGCTACGGTGCTGGCGGTAGCGGCATCGATGATGGCCTACCTGTTTGCGCAATATATCGACATCCAGCTCTATCACTTTTGGAAGAAAATGACCCAAGGCAAGCATCTTTGGCTGCGCAATAATTTCTCGACTTTCTTATCTCAGTTTGTGGATACGTTCACCGTATTATTTTTACTGTGCCTTTTTGGTAAAATAGATTGGGAGCTTTTTGCTGGCTTATTGCTTAGCGGCTATTTGTTTAAAGTATTAGTCGCAGCATTGGACACCCCATTGATGTATCTTGGAGTGGCTCTTTTTCGTAAAAGATTTAAGCTAAAAGGCTACGAAGAATTAGACTTAAGCTAGGACATTGATCCCCACGACCAAGCCCTCGTTACTCCTTATATTAAATACGGTTTGGTCCTCAAAAATCAGATATTGACCTTTGATCCCCTTAAGACGCCCTTGATAAATCGGGGTTTTGGATAGGTTTAAACTTTGTGGCTTACTTGGATAGGTGAGCACTGGAAAATGCATATGCGTCTCTTTTTCTTGAGACAAATAAGGCTTGACTTCTTCGGGTAAAAATGGTGTAAGACGATGTTTCCATTCCGCTAAGTCCACATCCTTGATCTCATTTTTGAGCATCGTCCGCCAATTGGTTTTGTCGCTCACATGGTCCTTAAGGGCCACTTCAGCAATTCCCGCTAAATAGCGGTTGGGCACTTCTACCAGAGGCAAAGCTTCATGCGCCCCTTGATCGATCCATCTGGTTGGAACTTGTGCTTTTCGCGTGACGCCCACCTTGATATTACTGCTATTAGCCAAATAGACGATATGGGGTTGCAACTGCATCTTTTGCTCATAGGCCAGATCGCGTTCTTCTATACCCAAATGGGCCTTACTTTGCTCCGGATGAATGATCCAATCCGCGGCCTGCGGCACTTCAAAAAAACAAGATTTACAGAAGCCTTGACGGAAGATGGGTTGACCACTGCCACAAGACAGACACGAATACCCTTTGAAGTTTATTTCAATGGTTTTGTCCAATAATTGATTCACTTGCACGAATTGACTACCGAGCTGCAAATAATACTGAATAGGCTCGATAAATTCAGTCGTCATTTTTCTCAAGACACCCTCAAATTGCATAAAAAAGCAGTATTTTTAAAAATTAAAGATAAGGTAATTATGCCAATTCCAGTTGTTAATTCGATTGCTTCATGGTTTCTGAAAAAGCGGATTCATCAGATGGAGTTGTTTATGAAATACCCCAATGAAGTCCAGGAAGAACTCCTGTTCAAGCTCATCCAGAAGGCCAAATCAACTGAAATAGGCAAAGCCTATGACTTTGCCTCAATCACCACTTACCGGCAATTCGCAGAGCGTGTCCCTATGGGCAATTACGAAGCTAAGTCCCCCGATATTGAGCGCACCAGACGTGGCATCAACAACATCATTTGGCCCACACCCATAAAGTGGTTCGCCAAATCCAGTGGCACGACCAATGCGCAAAGTAAGTTCCTCCCCGTGAGTCCCGAAGCGCTAGAGTATTGTCATTATGCCGCCGGCAAAGACCTTTTGTGCACTTACTTGCACAACCATCCCGACTCACAGTTATTTTTGGGCAAAAGTCTGAGGCTCGGAGGAAGCAAAACCCTATACGAAGACAAAGGCACGATCTATGGCGATCTTTCGGCTATATTGATCGACAACATGCCTTTCTGGGCAGAATTCAGCAGCACCCCGAGTAACGAAGTTAGTTTGCTCTCGGATTGGGCCGTGAAACTACAAGCCATTGTGGACGAAACCACAAAAGAAAATGTCACCAGCCTTGCTGGCGTGCCCTCCTGGATGCTCGTTTTGCTTCATGAGGTCATGAGCACCACACAAGTCAGTCATCTGCATGAAGTTTGGCCGCAGCTCGAGGTTTATTTTCATGGCGGGGTGAGTTTTGAGCCCTACATCGATCAATATAAACCACTGCTCCCTCATAGCGATTTTAGGTATTACGAAATTTATAATGCCTCAGAGGGCTTTTTTGCGATCCAAGACCGCAGTGACCGCAACGATTTGTTGCTCATGTTAGATTATGGTATTTTTTATGAGTTCATTCCCATGGATACCTATAAAACAGACCACGAAAAAGTACTGCTCCTTTCTGAGGTAGAAATTGGGGTCAATTACGCTATGGTCATCACGACCAATGCCGGATTATGGCGTTACAAAATTGGGGATACCATGCGGTTTACCAGCCGAGATCCCTACCGGATCAAGATCAGTGGCAGAACAAGACACCACATCAATGTCTTTGGCGAAGAACTGGTTGTCGAAAATGCAGAGCGCGGACTCAGGATCGCTTGTTTGGTGCATCATGCAGAAATCGTCGACTACACCGTTGGACCCATTTTTATGGAAGGCAGAAACAAAGGAGGGCATCATTGGCTCATCGAATTCAAAAAAGCCCCAAAAGATTTGGCAGCATTCACGGACACTCTAGATCAAGAACTCAAGGCCGCCAATTCGGATTACCAGGCCAAACGCCACGGCAACATTACCTTAAACCCCCCTGTGGTAGAGATTGCAAGACCACAACTTTTCTACCAATGGCTAGAAAGTAAAGAAAAACTCGGTGGGCAGCACAAAGTTCCTAGACTCTCCAACAAACGGGATTTTCTCGAGGAGATGCTCGCGCGGAACGCTTCCTGATAGATCGGTCATGGCTATAGGGTTTCGCCCAGCCCGCACAATAACGTTACAAAAGAAGGTTTTTCGCTACCAGATTAGGAGGCCGCGCGCAATTTGGACAGTGCCGAGGAATTTAAATGCGCTTTAACATAAGCCAAATCAATGCTCAAAGTCGTGGTGTCTGTGCCCGGTAAATCAAACATATCATCGGTCAGTATGCTTTCGCATAACGAACGTAAGCCGCGCGCACCGAGTTGGTAATCTACAGCCTTCTTTACGATATAATCCAATGCCTCATCGGTAAAAGTCGCCTCAATACCATCCATCTCAAATAATTTCTGATATTGTTTAATGATGGCATTTTTGGGCTCGGTCAAAATCGCTCTGAGCGCAGCCTCATCAAGAGGATTCATATAGGTCAGTACTGGGAGTCGGCCAATGATTTCTGGGATAAGGCCAAAATTCTTAAGGTCTTTGGGCGTCACAAACTGTAAAAGCTCTACTTCTTGACTGCTCTGCTCTTTGGAAGCGCTAAAGCCCATAGCCTGAAAGTTAAGTCGTTTGGAAATATGCCGTTCGATACCATCAAAAGCACCACCGGCGATAAATAAAATATTTTCTGTATTGACCTCAACAAATTTTTGATCAGGATGCTTGCGCCCTCCTTTTGGCGGCACATTAACCACAGTGCCTTCGAGTAGCTTTAGTAAAGCCTGCTGCACACCTTCGCCACTCACATCGCGGGTTATCGAAGGATTGTCGCTCTTACGGGCAATTTTGTCAATCTCGTCAATAAACACGATGCCCTTTTGGGCCTTATCCAAATCATAATCCGCGGCTTGTAACAAACGCGTTAGAATGCTCTCTACATCTTCACCGACATAACCCGCTTCGGTCAGCACGGTTGCATCTACAATAGCTAGGGGGACATTGAGCATTCGGGCAATGGTTTTTGCCACCAATGTTTTCCCAGTACCGGTTTGACCAACAATAATAATATTGCTCTTTTGGATCTCAACTGCATCATGGCTTTCGGGCTGCAACAATCGCTTGTAGTGGTTGTACACGGCTACAGACATGACCTTCTTAGTCTGGTCCTGACCGATCACATAATCATCCAAAAAAGCTTTAATGTCCTTAGGCTTTTTGATTAAAAAATCAAGGTCAACCTTGACTGATTGATCTTGCTCGTGTTCTTGCAAGACAATTCCATGAGCCTGCTCAATACAGTGATCACAAATATGTGCCGAATTTCCTGCTATCAGGAGATTCGTCTCTGCTTTTTTACGTCCACAAAAAGAACAATCTAGCGACTCTTTAGCCATAGGTTTATTTTTTCTCGCGTGTCAAAATTTCATCAATCATACCGTATTTCAGGGCCTTGTCCGATTTCATCCAATAATCACGATCACTATCCTTATAAACTTTTTCGACAGTTTGCCCAGAATGAAATGCGATAATGGCATAAAGCTCATCACGTAGGGTGAGAATTTCTTTGGCCGTAATCTCTATGTCACTGGCTTGACCCTGAGCGCCACCCATAGGTTGGTGGATCATGACTCTCGAGTGGGTCAGTCCACTGCGTTTGCCTTTGGCACCCGCGCAAAGCAATACGGCGCCCATTGAGGCGGCCATGCCAGTACAAATTGTGGCGACATCTGGCTTAATGAACTGCATGGTATCGTAAATACCTAGTCCGGCATAAACACTACCTCCTGGCGAATTGATATAGATCTGAATATCCTTGGACGCATCAACACTCTCCAAAAATAACAACTGTGCTTGAACAATATTAGCCACTTGATCATTGATAGCTGTCCCTAAGAAGATGATGCGGTCCATCATCAAACGAGAGAACACGTCAAATATCGCAATGTTCATCTGGCGCTCTTCAATAATGTTGGGCGTCAATCCCGTAGGGTACATGCTGCCCATTATTTGATTGTAATAAGTGCTGCTGACCCCTTGGTCTTTGATGGCAAATTTTTTGAATTCTTCTGAATAGTTCATATTAAAGTCGGCATTTATGAGACAAAAAAGGCGCTGAAATTAGGTTTCCAACGCCTTAAAGATAATTATTTTAGGTAGGATTATGCGTAGGCTTCTTTAATGAATTGATCGTAGGAGATTGTTTTCGTTTTCAATTTCGCATTGGCCTTAAAAAATTCCAAGAGTTTCTTAGTATTAAGTTGTTCGCTCAGACGTCGCACTTCTTCATCGTTACCCATGATGCGCGCCACAATACCATCCACTTCTTGGTCGGTAGGACTCATTTGTCCGTACTGGGCCATTTGGACCTTAATCATGTCGTGGGCAAAGGCATTCAATTCCTCAAATTTGATTTGAAGCTCAGGATACGTCTCACGTAATTTTCCTTCAATCAATTGATAACGCAGCCCTTTTTCACTGCGGTCATACTCGGCTTCGGCCTCTTCTTGAGTCAATCTGACTTCGCCTGTACTTTGGATCCAACGTTTTAAAAAGTCTGCTGGCAATTTGAATTTTGTGTTGTCGATAAGGGTTTCGATGACATCATTCAATAATTTCTGGTCACTTTGCTGCACGAACTGGCGCTCGGCATCTTCTTTGATTTTGGCTTTAAGTTCTTTTTCAGAGGTCACTGCCCCTTCTCCGAAGAGCTTGTCAAAAAACGATTGATCTAAAGCCGCCATTTCACGTGTATTAACTTCTTGTAGTTGAAAACTCACCACAGTATCCATGCCTTGAACTTGCTCGGAGCTGAGTCCCAAATGACGCGCCAACAAGGCATCCTCTTTAAAGAATCCTTTGGTCCCCAGGTCAATTTTATCGCCCACTTTACTTCCGACCAATGCGGTCATTTGCTTTTTGCCGTTAACCAATTCGAGTTCAAAAGTGGCTTTGTGCTCTATCGTACCCTGGGTATCGGTAAAGATTCCTGTGACCTCATCAGTTTTGCCTGCTTCGGTTTTTGAAATCAGCTTTCCGTATTGCTTACGAATGGTCTTGACCTGGTTGTCTAACATGGTCTTGTCCGCTTCAATATGATAGCTTAACGTTGCTTTTTTGTTAATGTCTACGGTAAATTCTGGGGCGAGTCCTAGCTCAAATTCAAAAGAGAAGTCATCACCGGTCCAGTCGATTTCTGTTTCATTTTTAGGCAAGGGATTGCCTAGGATATCCAGCTTCTGCTCATTGAAGTAGCTGTTCATTTTTTCTTGAAGTAATTTGTTCACTTCTTCCACCAAGACGGACTGACCAAACTGCTTCTTGACCATGCCCATTGGGATCTGTCCTTTACGAAATCCTGGGATGTTGGCTGTTTTTTTGTAGTTGATTAGAACCTGATCTACCTTCTCTTGATAGTCCTTTTTTTCGATTACAACGGTCAATACCGCGTTCAATGCATCGATGTCTTTTTTTATGATTTCCATGTGGCTATACCCTTAAAAATTGGGTGCAAAAATAAACTATTTAATCGTACGCCACAAGAATTGTATAAAGCGATTTTATCTGCAGAAAATCAGAAGACTTAGGCCGCCAAAAAGGCTGAAACAGCCGCCAAAAAATCCTCAGGATTTTCGGCATGAAGCCAATGGCCTGCACGTTCGATTTGTTGGAGTGTCGCCATGGGAAAATGGTGTTGCATGAGCCATAAATCGGTCGCCTCGATATACCCCGAATGGGCTCCTTTGAGGAATAGGGTCGGGCCGTCAAATCGGGCTTCCTCTTTAAGGGCTTGGCCAATTTGTTCTGCGTGCGTGCTGAGTGCTGGGACATTCACCCTGAGGCCGAGTTGCCCCGAAGCCACCCAATAAAGATTTTTGAGTAAAAATTGCCGAACACCAGGCTCAGGAACGTAAGTCGTCAAAATTTCTTCGGCCTGCTTGCGGGAAGTCAGCTGGGTATTATCCAGCTCTGATAAGCCCTTAAGGATGAACTGATGATGCTGTGGATAGGCTTTAGGTCCAATATCAGCCACCACCAATTTTGCGCAAAGGTGGGGATTTTGTGTCGCGAAGGTCATGGCTGTTTTTCCGCCCATCGAATGGCCTATTAAAACAACCCTTTGCAGTGCGTGGTGGATACAATAATGGCGTAAATCCTCGCTCATCAAGTTATAAGTAAATTGCGCATCATGAAAACTGCGTCCATGATTGCGCTGATCAACCAAATGGACTTGATAGCCCTGGTCTGCAAATTTTAATGCCAGTGTTTTCCAATTGTCTCCCATACCCAAAAACCCATGTAAAATAACTAATGGGCTACCCGAACCGATAATCTGGCTGTGCAATGGAGTCATGAGAGCGCTTTTAAGTATCGTTTTATTACGGTTTCCATGCCAAGATAAAGCGACTCGCAAATGAGCGCGTGACCGATGGAAACTTCCTCTAGATAGGGCATGTGGGCTTTGAAATAGGCGATGTTGTCCAATGACAAATCGTGCCCCGCATTCACACCCAGGCCCAACTCATGAGCGCGTTGCGCCGCCAATTGATAGGGCGCAATAGCCTGAGACGGATTATGGGGGTATTGATCCGCATACGCCTCAGTATACAACTCAATACGATCGGCACCACAGGCCTTAGCTCCTTCAACCATGGCCACATCGGGAGCCACAAATAAAGAAGTGCGTATCCCTTGAGCGCGAAAATTTTCGAGAACCTCTTGGAGAAAACTCTGGCGTTTGATCGTGTCCCACCCGGCATTGGAGGTCAGGGCGTCCACGGCGTCGGGAACTAAGGTCACTTGCGTAGGCCCCACGGCATTGACCAATTTGATAAAATCGGGCTGCGGATTGCCTTCGATGTTATACTCTTTATACACCACAGGGGCCAAATCGTAAGCATCTTGATAACGAATATGACGCTCATCGGGGCGCGGATGTATTGTAATGCCTTCAGCGCCAAAATTTTGCACATCAATCGCCACTTGGATGACGTTCGGCATATTGCCGCCACGGGCATTGCGTAACGTCGCTATTTTATTAATATTCACACTTAATTTTGCCATAAATCCGTTATAAGGTTCAAAAATACAAAGTTGATCCTCGATTCAAGAGTGTATTTTTGAGTAATTTGCACAAAAATTAATTCGTTGGACACAAGCAATTACATCATCAATGATTTGGCCCCTTTTGATATCGGTGCACCATTGAGCGAAGTCAAAAAAGCTTTTAGGGCATTGACCTATTCTCATGTGCCGATAACCCGAGCGGGCGATTATGCCGGTACATTGAGCAAAACAGACACCTTGTGCCTGGATAGCGCCCAAACCATTGATGAAGTCGCCTATGTCTTAACCCCATTTTTTGTAGCATTAGAGACCAATTGGCTCGATATTATAGAGGCCTTTGCTAAGCACCAAACCAACATCATGCCCGTGCTTGACCAACAGCATAATTATGTTGGATATTACGAACTGGCCGACATTATGGATTTGTTCAACCACACCCCATTTCTCTCTGAATCTGGTGGGATTTTGGTCGTCGAAAAAGGCAGTCATGATTATTCTTTTAGTGAGATTTGCCAAATTATCGAATCCAATGACGGACGTATTTACGGAATGTTTATTTCCAAAATTGACTCAGATTTGACCCAAGCGACCATTAAAATGGGCCATCACGGTATTGCCGCTATCTGTCAAACTTTTCGGCGTTATGGATATCATGTCGTTGCGACGCATGATCAAGACACCGCCCAGCAAGCACTTCAGGACCGATCACAATACCTGGACAAATACTTAAATATTTAATCATGAAAGCAGCCCTCTTTGGTCAGTTCTACCGACAAGGCGCCGAGGCTTATGTGCAACTGATCCTTCAAACGCTTTTGCATCATCAAGTTGACGTGCATGTGGCACAAGAGTTCGCCGATCTCCTTGAAGAAAATGATGTTGTGATTGACCAGATGGATGACCTGGTGAGATTTACCGAGCTCGACCGCAGCTATGATTTTTTTATCAGTGTTGGAGGGGACGGGACGATTTTAAAATCAGTTACCTATGTGCGTGACTTGGACATTCCGGTCATCGGGATCAATACCGGTCGATTAGGCTTTCTGTCAACAATACCCAAAGAAGATTTAGAAAAGCAATTACTTCAAGTAATTAAAGGCAACTATACGATCACCGAGCGCACCTTGCTCACCATCAGCACACAACCCGAAGATAACGATTTGGCACCCTTAAATTTTGCTTTAAATGAGGTGGCCGTTAACCGCAAGAACAGTACGTCGATGATCCGTGTGGACGTTTGGATTCAGCAGGAGCACCTTAATAGTTACTGGAGCGATGGTTTGATCGTGGCGACCCCAACAGGCTCTACAGGGTACTCCCTGAGCTGTGGCGGCCCTTTGATCGACCCTAGTTCGGCCAATTTGGTCATCACCCCGATTGCACCACACAATTTGAATGCCCGCCCCCTTATTATTCCAGACCACCAAGAGGTACGCTTAAAAGTCACTACTGGCGAAGCCCATTTTCTGGTATCACTTGATTCGCGTATTGCGACCCTCCCCAACGAGACCGAAATTTTGATCAAAAAAGCGCCTTTTACCCTAAAAATGATCCAGCTCCCACAAACCTCATTCATCAAAACCCTTCGCGATAAATTTCTTTGGGGTGAAGACCGAAGAAATTAAACAATAAAACAAGACAAATGTTGTTTTCAATGGGTTGCTGCGGACCTATTCCAAAGCCCATAAAGTAAATTGTTATATTTGCACCTTTTAGCCAACTATGCGGAATCTTAGTTTTATTTTTCTTGTGCTCCTGAGCTGTTTTTCTGGCGATGCACAGACTTACGAAGCAGGCTTATTTTTTGGCGGCTCAAATTATATTGGTGACGTGGGTGACACGCGTTTTGTTGCGCCGAGCGAGCCCGTTGTCGGAGCCATTCTCAAATGGAACCGCAGCAACCGACATGCCTTTCGCTTGACTTATTTATTGGGAGAGATTCTAGGGGACGACTTAACTTCAAAAGACACCAGAAGACTTCAGCGGGGATATCAATTTACTAATTCGATGAGCGAATTATCTCTTGGTATTGAATACACCTTTTGGGAATTTGACCTACACGCAGGTGCCTCTGCAGTGACCCCATACATGTATACCGGCCTCACCTACACCTGGTATGATAAGCTCAAACGCACTGGCTCATTGATTGAGCCTGTTGGGCGTGAAAAAACAATGGCGATACCTATGATTTTAGGCATCAAAAAAACCCTAGGCGAGCATTTTATTATTGCGGCCGAAGTAGGTGCCCGCTATGCCTTTACCGATGGCCTAGATGGCAGTACAAATGTTGGGGGTTCTACAGTAAATAATGTATCTTTCGGCAACACTAACAACAACGATTGGTACGTGTTTTCTGGATTGAGTCTCACCTACTCTTTTGGACGAAAACCGTGTTACTGTAATTTCTAAAAGTATTGGACAATCCTATCGATCCAAATAAATTACCCAAACATATTGCCATCATCATGGATGGCAATGGTCGTTGGGCCAAAAAGCAAGGCAAGTTTAGGGCCTTTGGCCATGAAAAAGGGGCACAATCTGTTCGGGACATCGTTGAAGCTTGCGCCGAATTAAATATTCTCAACCTGACCCTTTATGCCTTTTCAACAGAAAACTGGAACCGCCCCAAGCTAGAGGTGCGCGCCCTGATGAAGCTCTTGGTCCATGCACTAAAAAAGGAAGTCATTACTCTCAACAAGAATAACATCAGACTCAACGCGATTGGCAATTTGGACGCCCTACCGCCAAATGCCAAAAAAGAGCTCATAGAGGTTATCCGTCAGACCAAGGAAAATGACCGCATGACTTTGACTTTAGCCTTGAGTTATGGTTCTCGAGAAGAAATCGTAAAAACCATTAAAGAGATTAGCCTCAAAGTTAAAAATAACCTAATTTCGCCGTCGGATATTGATGAATCACTTATTAATAATCACCTTTACACACGTGATTTGCCAGATGTAGATTTATTAATCAGAACAAGCGGCGAGCAACGAATAAGTAATTTTTTGTTATGGCAAATTGCTTATGCTGAATTACATTTTACAGAGACCCTTTGGCCAGATTACACCAAGGAACATCTGATTAACGCCATATTAGATTATCAAAATAGAGAACGACGATTTGGAAAGACCAGCGAACAACTTAATTCCTAAACGCTCATATAACAGTTTACGCCAGCTCCTCCTTGTCATGGGGCTTGCGGTTTTGTGCTTTGTTGAGGCTACGGCACAGCAAAAACAATTGGATGCTGGCACCAAGTATATCATCAAAAGTATTTCGGTTACCGGGGCTCAAAACTTCAATGAGAGTACGGTGATCGCCTTTACTGGGCTCAAAATAGGGGACCAGTTATTTATCCCAGGAGAAAAACTCAGCAGCATCACCAAAAAACTTTGGGAACAGAATTTATTCTCGGACATCGCGTTTTATGTAACAGGCATTCAAGAGACCGAAATCGATCTTGAACTTTATATTGTTGAACTGCCTAAGTTAAATACGATCATTATTGATGGGGTGCGCAAAGGACAGGCCACTGAGATCATTAATGACAATGAACTCAAAGAAGGCGCAAAGATCACCAAGAACCTGATCACTACCACCAAAAATCACATCATCAATAAATACGCCGAGCGTGGTTACCTCAATACTCAGGTGATGATTACCACGATTCCCTTTAAGGATTCAACTGGGGCGACCATTGCCCAAGACATGCGTATTTTGATTGATCAAGGAAGCCGCATCAAGGTAGGGGAAATCAACTTTTCGGGGAACAACGACCTTTCCAACAAGAAACTGCGTGGCTTTTTTAAGAACGTCAAAAAAAGAAATCCGTTGCGCTTTTGGAAGAAGTCAAAATATACCGAAGCACTTTACCAAGAAGATAAGACCACGCTTATTGACCGTTACAAAGAGAGCGGCTATCGTGATGCAAGAATTATTTCGGACACCTTGCGTGCCATAGACGAGCACAACATAGGCCTAGATCTGGTTATCGAAGAGGGTAAGAAATATTATTTTGGTAATGTGCGTTTTATCGGGAACAGTGTTTATACCGATGAGTTTCTGAAACAATACATGGCCATTAGCAGAGGAGACACCTACAACGGCACCCTATTACAGGAGCGCATTGCCGACAACTCAGATCCTGACGCGGCAGATCTCACCAACCTTTATCAAAATGAGGGTTATCTCTTTTCGCAGATAAACCCTGTAGAAGTGGCTGTACGTCAAGACACCATAGACTTTGAGATTCGGATCAAAGAAAACAAGTTGACATACTTTGATCATGTCTCAGTGGTCGGTAATGACAAAACCAATGATCACGTGATTTATCGCGAAATACGCACACGCCCTGGTCAAAAATACAGTAAGAGAAATGTCATTCGGACCATTCGTGAATTAGGACAACTGGGGTATTTCGACGCAGAGCAATTGACGCCTAACTTCGTGAATCTTGACCCCAACAACGGGACTTTAGATTTGGAATACTCGGTCATCGAAAAAGGCTCGAGTCAGATTGAACTCCAAGGAGGTTATGGTGGTGGTGGTTTTGTCGGAACACTTGGCCTGTCCTTTAATAACTTTTCATTGCGCAATATGTTCGAAAAAGATGCTTGGCGTCCTGTTCCCATGGGTGACGGACAGCGCTTGTCTTTGCGAGCACAGGCCAGTACCTTCTACTCAACCTATAGTTTATCGGTTATGGAACCTTGGCTTGGCGGAAAAAGACCTGTGCAATTCAGCACATCATTTTCACATACGGTGCAGTACCTCTTTAATTTTCAAACGCGAGAACGCGATACGGACCGCCGATTCCTGATTACTGGTGGCTCAATCGGTATTGCCAAAAGACTCAAATGGCCTGATGATTATTTCCAGCTTTCTCAAGCCCTTAGTTTCCAGCACTATAATTTGAACAATTACAACACGGGATTATTCACCTTTGGTGATGGTTTCTCGAACAACCTAGCCTATACTATTGGTATTGGTCGTAACAGCACGTCGGCAAACCCGATCTATCCGCGTTTTGGTTCAGACTTTAGCTTAAATGCCAAAGTGACCTTGCCTTATTCGGCATTTAATGGTGTCGACTACAAAGGTCTCTCTGACGAACGCATAGCCATGGGTGAGGTTCTGGCAAACGACCCGACAGAAGGAGAAGCCGTCGATGCGCAAGAACGCGTTTCGGAAATTGACCAGCTGCGTTTCAACTGGTTAGAATACTACAAAATTAAGTTCCAGGCAACCTGGTACACTACCTTAGTTGGCGATTTAGTTTTGCGCCCAAAAGCCGAATTTGGTTTTCTAGGCGCCTACAATAAAAATCGTGGCATCCCTCCATTTGAGCGTTTTTTCTTGGGCGGTGATGGCCTTGGCGCCTTTAGCCTTGACGGCCGTGAAGTCGTTCAATTACGCGGATACCCCAATCAATCCTTGAGCACAAATGACGGGAGTAGTATTTACAATAAATTCTCATTAGAATTAAGATATCCGGTCACCTTAAAACAATTAGCGTCTATTTACGTTCTCTCTTTTGTCGAGGGAGGTGCCGCATACGATAGCTTTAGAAATTATAATCCATTTGACATTAAACGTTCTGCAGGCGCAGGAATTCGTATATTTATGCCTGCTTTCGGTCTTTTGGGGATTGATTTTGGCTACGGATTTGACCCAATACTCAACGGATTCGAAAAAAATGGATGGGAGACCCATTTCATCATTGGGCAACAATTTTAAACGTGGCATGATATTTTATGTGTAACAACAAGTAATTATGAAAGCACTTAAGATTTTTCTTTCTGTCTTGCTTCTTTTTGCTTTCACGACAAGCATTAAGGCACAACGTGGGGCACGCATCGGCTATATTGATATGGAGTACATCCTAGAAAATGTGCCAGAATATCAAGAGGCCAAAAATCAACTTGCGAGTAAAGTCCAAAAGTGGAAGCGCGACATGGACAAAATGCTTCAAGAAATTGAGCAACTCAAATTGAACCTGAGTAACGAGCGTATTTTACTCACTAAAGAACTCATCGAAGAGCAAGAAGAAGAAATCAAACTACTCGAAGACGAACTTTTGGAGTACCAGCAAAACCGTTTTGGTCCTAATGGAGATCTCGACATCCAACGTCGTCAACTCGTGCAACCCATCCAAGATCAAGTTTTTAATTTAGTTCAGGAATTGGCAGAAGCCAAAAAATACGATTTCATTTTTGACAAATCTGCCGATGTCGTCATGCTCTTTGCCGCCAAACGCAACGACATGAGCGACCAGGTTTTGCGCAGCATTAATCGGGCCGCCAAGCGAGAAGAAGCGAGCAACCGTAAGGAAGGCAAGGCTATCGAAAAGGAAGAAGCACTCGGCCAAGAAGAAAATGAAGCGTTATCCGAGCGCGAGGAAGTCCTTAAAGACAAAAAGAACGAGCGCGAAGAAATGATGGCCGCACGCAGCCGTCAGCGCGATTCGATCCGTCAAGTCAAACAAGCAGAATTTGAGGCGCGTCGTCAAGAACTTATCCTAAAACGTCAACGCCGAACGGATTCGATCAATGGCGTTCAACAACCCACAAATAACACCCCACCAGGACCTCCCGTGATTGAAGGCGATGGTTCACGAAGGTAAATTTTAAATCAAAAATCAATAAACCACAAAAAATTAATACCCTTATCCAGATGAAAAAAATCAACGTACTCTTATTAACTATCATGCTCGCTGTCGGAGCACAAAGCATGGTTCAGGCCCAATCTAAAGTTGCACACATCAATACAACCGATTTGGTTTCTGTGATGCCCGAAATGAAAGCAGCCGAAGGACAACTTGAAAAACTTCAGAAGACATATGATACTGAAATTAAGGCCATGACCAAAGAACTTCAAGCCAAGATAACTCAGTACGATGCTGAAGCAGGAAACAAGACCGAAGAAGAAAACAGAAAGCGTATTGAAGAAGTACAAGGCATGCAGCAGAATATTGGTGGCTACCGCCAACAAGCGATGCAAGACTTGCAACAAAAAGAAGTTGATTTATTTCAACCTATTTTAGAAAAAGCCCGTACAGCCATCCAAAAAGTAGCTCGTGCTCAAGGCTTTCAATATGTTCTAGATGCCTCACAGGGTACCGGTGTTATTTTATCAGACGGTAAAGATCTTTTGGCGGATGTTAAGAAAGAATTAGGTATTTAATTGTTGACCACACATAAAATTTTTAGTAAAAACTGCCTACATACTGTAGGCAGTTTTTATTTTTACACCTATGACTGACCCCAGCGCACCTATAGGCTTATTCGATTCAGGTATTGGAGGCACCTCTATTTGGAACGAGATTCATGCGCTACTGCCTTATGAGCACTGCCTCTATTTGGCAGACAGCAAAAATGCGCCCTACGGTGAAAAGAACCCTCAGCAGATCCTTCAACTCAGTATTAAAAATACAGAGTATCTGCTTGATCAAGGCTGTAAACTCATTGTTGTGGCCTGCAATACAGCGACCACCAACGCCATCGCTTACCTCCGGCAACATTATGATGTCCCATTTATTGGAATAGAACCTGCCATCCGTCCTGCAGCCTTGCATTCGGTGAATAAAACTATAGGAATCTTGGCCACACAGGGCACGCTAAACAGCGCCTTATTCCATGATGCCACTAAGTCACTCGCAGAAGACATTAAAGTCATTGAGGTTGTCGGTAAAGGGCTTGTCCCCTTGATTGAATCAGGGGCTATCAATTCAGATGAAACACGCGCCTTACTCCGAGACCATTTGGCACCTATGCGCTCGGCTCAAATTGATTATTTGGTGCTAGGATGCAGCCATTACCCCTATTTGATTCCATTACTTAGGGAATTACTCCCATCTAACGTAGTAATTATTGATTCCGGCGAAGCTGTAGCCCTTCAAACCCAAGCCGTTTTAAAACGGGCAGATCTTTTAAACCCCTTCAAAGAAAAACCACGATTGACTTTTTGGACTAATGCAGACCCCAGCGCATTGATACAACTGATGTTGGCTCATGAAGGCAAAATAACAATTGGCCGAAAAGACTTTTAGGACTCCTTAAACCAACCTGCATACATTTTATAGGAGGTTGCGATACGCTGTATTTCGTCGCGTAACAATTCTGGACTGACATTTTTGAGATGCTTAGCGGGCACCCCGCCATAAACACTCCCACGCTTAACGACTGTATTTTTTGGCACCACTGCACCTGCTGCAATAATGCTTTGTGATTCTATAACACAATGATCCATAACAATACTCCCCATGCCAATGAGCACTTGATCCCCAATAGTACACCCATGGACAATCGCATTATGGCCAATGGACACTTCATTCCCAATTATCGTTGGTGCTGTCTTATAGGTCGCGTGGATCACTGCGCCGTCTTGAATATTGACCCGGTCCCCAATTGTGATGCTATTCACATCACCGCGAATAACAGCCTGAAACCATACGCTGCAGTCGTCGCCCATAACAATATCGCCAATGAGCGTTGCGTTTTCGGCAAAATAACAACCAGACCCATAGGCCGGTGTTTTTCCATTAACTGTTTTGAGGAGCACGAAGTTCGTTTTGTTGGGCTAGACTAAGTCTAAAAATTGGGCCGTAACATCCCATTATAGCGCATGTCTTGATCCCATCCCTTGTGTTTTCCTCCCAAGAAGTTATACCCCAATGTAATCTGGTGATAGCCGCCAGACTCCAAACGGATAGAGCCGGTTTGATAGGAATAGGTATAGGCAAACATGAACCTGTCGTAGGTCGTGCCGATCACAGAAGTGACGTATTGTAGCTTCTGATTTTTTATCGCATTACCGTCTATGTATTCGGCCCCATCAAAACTTTTCCGGTAACTCAACCCAGCATAAATACTGCCATATTCCATGGCCCGAAAGACTTTAAAATTCATATCAATTGATTGCTCTTGTGTCCGCTCCTTGTATTGAAACATAAGAGATGGCTCATAAGTGTACGGCCCAGTATTACTCGGGATTCCATAAGCACTTGACAAAATATAAGTACGCTGATTATTGGACTCAAATTCCTCTGAATACAAACTACGGTTACGGAACAAAAGGTTCTTTACCGTAAAGTGAGCGGCGAAATCCAGAAAGTTATACGACATTCCGGCATCCACATTAAAATAGCCGGTGGTTTGGATGATACCGGCAATAACTGGATCATATTGACTTGGATCAAAATTTGTTTCGTCCAATTTGGATTCCATCATCCCCACACTCATTCCAAAAGACAACTGATTGATTTCAAATCGATTGCGAGAAAACAATAAGTGGTGGGCATAGGTGATGTAACCGCCAACCTGTGAATGATACCCATTCTGATCATTAAACACTATGGCTCCTAATCCCGAATTTTGACCCACACGATTATGGAAACTAAGGGTTTGGATATTGGGCGCTTCGTTCTGATCGAACCATTGCTGGCGCGCCGTCACACGAAGCTTACCGTAAGAAGCCGCCCCGGCCATAGATGGATGCAGCAGGTAAAGGTTGTCTGCAAAATAATCAGAATAAATGGGCAATCCATCTTGCGCTTGCCCGATGGTCGCGCAAAGAACAAAAATACTGAATATGGTTTTTCTTAGTCTCATATAATTTGTTTCTATCTTTTTAATGTAAAGTGTCCTGTAAATGCTTTTGGCACATCCTCTTCGAGGTACTCCACGCGGAACCAGTAGTCACTCGATG
>Ga0209652_1000156_pt1 | contig 56730 bp, 44 predicted proteins | sample SaaInl74LU_5_DNA_FD_184641 | JGI IMG/M metagenome (GOLD analysis project Ga0209652, IMG submission 184641) | Marine microbial communities from expanding oxygen minimum zones in the Saanich Inlet - ESP_74LU_5_DNA (SPAdes) (version 2) | ecosystem: Environmental > Aquatic > Marine > Intertidal zone...
TTAATATTAAGGAGCCGACCCTCGATTACGCGGACCCCGAGTTTAGTCAGGTCCGTCAACACCTCAATGACTTCGAAGCCGTGCTCTTTAGCGCCGAGTTTGCTGACCCGGAGACGGGTTACGCGTCCTACGCTGACGTGGACAGTTTCGTTGACTGGTTTCTGATTAACGAAATTGCCAAAAATGTGGATGCGCAGTGGTATTCCAGCATCTTCCTGCACTGGATTCCCGGCGAAAAAATTAAGATGGGACCCATCTGGGACTTTGACCTTGGGTTTGGAAATGTTGACTACGCCGACGCGACTTTCCCTGAAGGTTGGTGGGTTAGGTGGAACGACTGGATCAGTCGAATGTTGGAGGATCCAGCGTTCGCTGAAAGAGTCAAAGAGCGCTACGCCTACTTTGACTCGCAACGGCCCGCGATTAAGCAGAACATCGAAACGTGGTCTCAATCGCTTAACCTGGCGCAAGCTGAAAACGACTCTATTTGGCAGACCCTTGGCGAATACGTGTGGCCCAATCCGGTGGTCTATGACACGTACCAGGAAGAAGTTGATCATCTGGTGGATTGGCTGGACACGAGGATGGATTGGCTCGGTAACGCAATTGGAGAGCTCTGAGGGTTGGGTTCGTCGCTGAGGTTGCTTGCGACGGTGAGCGCCGCTTGTCCCGGACTTCGAGGTGAGCTTCACTGATGCGCCTATCAGGGCGATCAGGAGCTTTTTTGGGGAAAGGCATCCCCGAGTTGTCGCGTGACCATCGCGTGACCATCGCGTGGTCTAGTTGGCAGACCCCGCGCGCTTGTGACCGCCGTCAGTGACTTTGAGCGCATTAGATGGCGCTCGTTCTGACACTGAGTTCTAGCGTCGTTCTGACACAAAAGTCATTAGATTTAGAGCTGCTGTATTGTCGGATTCAGTGGTCGGTAATCGTGACACCGTAATAAAAAGTAGTAGGAGATCCGTCGTGACCGATATTCCAGATGCGCGTCCCGCAAGTACCGTTGTGCTGCTGCGAGACACCCATATTGGTATGGAAACGCTCATGCTAAAGCGTAACAAGGCGCTAATGTTTGCTGGTGGGCTCTGGGTATTTCCTGGCGGTGCACTGGAGCCAGCCGACATTGAAGAAGCGGGTGGCGATATGAACACTGCTGCTCGAATTGCTGCGGCCCGCGAGGCAGAGGAAGAGTGTGGGCTCAGACCTGATCTCAAAAAGATGGTTCATCTAAGTCGTTGGACGACCCCTGTGGTCGAGCCCAAGCGATTTCAGACCTGGATATACGCAGCACCGTTGGCTGAAAATGCAGAGGTCGAGATCGATGGAAGTGAGATTCATGACTTTTCCTGGATCGGCGTTGCCGACGCGGTAGCACAACATGAGGCGGGGCAGCTGGGCATGCTTCCACCCACTTACATCACACTGTGCAGTTTACTGCGTTACTCGAATACTGCGGCAATGACAGAGGCAGAGACCCGGCGGTCACCTCACGAAGTATTCCCCATTTTTACAAAAGACGATGGTGCCGTTGCGGTGCTTTTTGAGGGTGATGCTGAGTACGCCCCTGAGGATCACGTCTCGGCGGATGCGCGGCACCGGGCTGTCATGCACGGCACGAACTGGGTCTACCTCTACGAAAATGTTGCTGATCAATACCCCCCATTCGTCCGCAAATAGATCTAAGTTGGTGCGCCGTCGATCTGCCCGGAACCTGAGTGCGTAAGTTCAGCCACGCACGCGAGACTTTTTATAGTTAATCACGGCGCTTGTGACTCAGAAGCGACTTGACCGACCGTTTCTTTGCGGTGACACGAGTTGGTTTTTCCCTTACTCCGAAGTGTTAATGGATATTTATGAATACGCAGGTAACCGAGGTCTGTAGCCTCTCGAGCGAACTCCCCACAGACCCTCAGCAAGCACCCGCTTGGCTGGTCAGTGCGTTGCAGGTTCCGCGAGAAGAGGGATGGATCGACTCAGGCGGCTGCAAAGTCCACTATTTCCGCTGGGGAAATCCGGAAAATCCGCCCTTACTACTGATGCATGGTTTCTTAGCACACGCGCGCTGTTTTGCGTTTATTGCGCCTTTTTTAGCAGAGCACTACCACGTGGTGGCCTATGACCTTTCTGGAATGGGTGACTCTGATGCGCGCGAGTCTTACCCCGATAAGATTCGGGCTCAAGAAGTGGTGGATGTTGCTCGTGGGACAGGTCTTTTTGAACACGACTCGAAGCCCATTGTCATTGCGCACTCCTATGGCGGACACGTGGGCCTGAACGCCATGGAGCGTCATGGTGAACTCTTCGATGGGCTGATCATTTGCGACCTCATGGTGTTACGCGTCGAGCGACTCAAGGCGCATTTTTCAAAGGGTAAGCCCATGCGATCAGATCGAAGTCGGCCTAATCGAATCTATCCCGACTACGCTTCGGCACGGGCTCGTTTTGTGCTGTCGCCGCCTCAGGATGTGACGGTGGAGTACCTGAATGAATACATGGCGTACCACTCCCTAAAGCAAGTGGACGGTGGGTGGACGTGGAAGTTTGATATCAGTGTCTTTGACAGTGATTTTGGTGTCACCGATCGAATTGTGAAACAAGCGGAGGCGATTGTAGCCGCTCCAGGTCGAAAGGCGATTGTCTACGGACAAGACAGTAAGCTCTTTGACGACGACTCTGCGGATTATCTTCGGGAGCGCGGTGCAACCGATATTCCAATCATTGGAATACCGGGTGCGCGCCACCACCTGATGTTGGATGAGCCGATTGCGCTGGTGAGCACGTTGCGGTCAATCGTTGCACAATGGCACGTATCCAATCAGTTTGCTCGCTGAGAGCGCCGATATTTGTCTGGGTCAAGCGATGATTAAGTTCAGCCTTGTGGACTGCTTGTCGTCTGAATTGTGCCGCCGTAGTCCGCATCAGTGGAGGCGGTCTCAGTGAAGTCGAGTGAGTACTACCCGATCTTTTTGGCGTTACTCGGCATTCTATTTTTTTCTATGATGGATGCCGTTATGAAGGCTCAGGCGCTCGCGATGGGAGTCTTCGCCGCGACCTTTTGGCGAGCTGCAATGGGGGCCTTAGTGGCCTCAATACTGTATCTGCCGCGGCGGCCTACCATGGCTCAAGGGCGAGTCCTGAAACTGCATATTATGCGCGCTGTCCTAAATGCACTTATGCTGTGTTGCCTCTTTTTTGGTTTAACACGTATTCCTTTAGCACAAGCGATTGGACTCACGTTCATCGCGCCAATTATCGCATTGTTTCTCGCCGCGCCTATTCTGGGAGAAACGATTGATAAGGGCGCGAAGATCGCGGCATTGCTTGGGTTTGGCGGTGTCACAATCATGGTGGGTGGTGATGTCTTATTGTTAGACGTCCAGGCCGATATTCTTGGTGTTGTCGCCATACTTCTGTTTGCAGTCATGTACGCACTCTACTTGGTGTTGCAGCGCATGCAGGCCCTGGTAGCCAAGCCCCTGGAAATCGCGTTTTACCAAAATTTTATTATGCTTTTGGTCCTCTCATTGGGATTGCCGTTTGCAGCGTCACTTCCGGCTAACACCGCGCAGTGGGCAGGCGCGCTCACCGCGGGTGTGTTGGCCGTCGGCTCGCTAATATTAATGTCCATGGCTTACCGTAAAGTTGAAGCACAACGCTTATTTGCGGTCGAATACACCGCCTTCATCTGGGCGGCAATTTTGGGTTGGTTGATCTTTGAAGAGTCAGTAAGCACACAAACACTGCTTGGAACTGCGCTTATTATCTTGGGCTGTGTGGTTACGGCCCGGAGTCCAGTACGGTAGTCTCACTGTCTCGCCTAACAATAAATCGCCTTATGAAAATCCTAAAGACAGCTCTTTTCATCAGTGTTGGCCTGCTTGTCGCTTGCGCTGAAAAATCCTCAGAACGCGATGAGATGACCGATCGGATCTTATCACCGTGGCATTCGCTCACGAGTGAGGAAGTGGCCGAAGTGGCGACGGCTGTGACCGAGTCAGTTGACGCTCAAGTTGTCTTCAATCGCATCAGTTTGCTGGAGCCTCATAAGCAGGATGCACTCTCATGGGACGAACAAAGCGTTGCGGCGCGAGGTGCCGATGTTTTATACCGCTCAGCTAAATCGTCGTATCGGGTGCAATACGACTTCCAAACCGGTGCGCTGTCTGACCCTCAGCTCATTCTCAGCGGTCAGCCGATGCTTGTCGAAGCCGAGCTGATGAATGCGCTCGACGCCGTGAACGCACTCCCTGAAGTAAGGGCGGCTCTTGAGCGTCGCGGTGTCAGTGCGCGCAATGGTTTGTGCATGCCGCGCACGGTCGGCCGATTTTTTGCAAGCCTTGCCGATCCTGTTACCGACCGTTTGGTCCGATTTGACTGTTTCAATATCCGAGGGCAAAGCGGTTTAGGCCTGTTGCCCACGACCAGTGCTTGGGCGCGCCCTGTTGAGGGGGTTAGCGTGCTCTTCGATGTTGAGGAGCTTCGTTTGATAGAGCTTATTGACTCGTTTGCTGATACCGAGGCGCCACCAAGCGACTTTGACGTCATTGAATTTCACGCCTCAGCGCTTGAGACACGCGCGCCCCTGAGTGAGGTCACTATTGCTCAAGAGCAAGGGCCCAATTTTTCAGTAACCGGCAGCCAAATTGATTGGCAGAACTGGCGTTTTCACCTTCGGTTCGATCCGCGTCAAGGGACAGTCTTAAACAATGTGGGGATTGTTACGGGCGATGGGGTACGACCTGTTGCTTACGAGATCGCCATGTCTGAGATGTTTGTCCCTTACCAAGACCCTGACATTCACTGGTTTTATCGCGCGTACTTCGACATGGGTGAGTACGGATTTGGCAACATGGCCACTGCGCTTAAGGGAAACGATTGCCCACCGAATGCCGTTTTCCAGAATGTTGTGCTGCATACCGCCGCTGGAGAGCCTTTTGTCGCTGAAAATCGCGTCTGTATTTTTGAGTTTGATCCGGGCTATCCCAGTTGGCGTCATCATGAGTCGCTTTATGACGAGGTGCCGGGCATCGAGAAACATAACTCACGGCGAGCAACAAATCTTGTCGTTCGTATGGTGGCGGTGATCGGGAACTACGACTATTTCCAAGACTATGTTTTCCAGCAGGACGGCAGGATGCGAATTCGGCTTATTTCAACAGGGATAGACGCCACGAAAGGTGTTTTCGCTGCGACACTTGCAGACCCTTCGGCTCAGGCTGAAACAGCGACTGGTACGTTGATAGCGCCTTACAGACTGGGGGTGAACCACGACCACTTTTTTAGCTACCGCATAGATTTCGACATCGACGGCGTGGACAACAACTTTGTCAGACAGCGTCTGCAGAGTGTGACGCAACCGAGCGACGCGACGCGACAAGGTGTCTGGGGCGTCACCCGTGAAGCCGTAAAGAGCGAGCAGCAGGCGCAAACGGTGATGCAGGTCGATAAGCCCGCATTGCTGACGTTTTCGAGTGGCACCTCGAAAAATGCCATGGGTTATGACACGTCTTACCAGCTGATGTTTCCCAACATACGTCCGCTAGTGACGCTGGACGATCCCATTTATCAGCGCGCAGGCTTTTTGAAAAACAATTTGTGGGTGACGAAATACAATCGCGATGAGCTGTTCTCCAGTGGCATAGCCGTCAATCAGTCCGCGCCGGGAGTCGGTCTGCCACACTACGCGGGCAACAATGACGCTCTGGAAAATAACGACCTCGTGGCGTGGCCGACGATTGGTTTTCACCATGTCCCGATGGCTGAGGACTGGCCCGTCATGCCCGCTAAGGTCGACGAAATCATATTGAAACCGCGCAACTTTTTTGACCGAAATCCGGCGTTAGACGTACCTGAATAGGCAGACTTAGACGGCGCACGTCATTTGCAATGTGACGTACGCCTATCGTTAAATTCGCTCTTGACTGCGTTTTCAGTGTTAGGGCGCGCGGTGCGTGTCCGGTCTGAGTGGGCGACGGCCAGCAAGCCGCATCGCCGCACAGCAGGACTTTAATCTTACTTGTAGTCCTCAGCGAGAATGCCTTGCGCCTTTAAGGTTTTGGTTAATTTTTCTAGTCGAACAAACGCAACGAGACCAAGAATTCCAAAGATATACCCAATGACGGCAAAGCTTTCCATTTCAAATTCCTCACTTGAGGCGCAAATTATTTGGGTGCATATGGCCAGAGTGGCGCCCTATGCTCGTCCGGTTGTTATGATCCTACAAAGCGCTTTCGGCTAGGTTTAAGGCTACACTAACGGGCATGACTTATCCTGATTACATCTCAATTTATGAACGTGCTTGTGAGCGAAAGGGCGGAGAGGCGCTGTTGGAAGCCCTGCTGCCGGCGTCACCGAGGAACGCCCAATTGGCCGCGTTGGGCTCTGACAGATACCTTGCGGAGTTCACGCGCAAAATCTTTCAATCGGGTTTCGTGTGGCGCGTGGTCGATAATAAATGGGCGAATTTCGAAGAGATTTTTTGGAACTTCGACATCGAGCGATTACTGATGATGCCGGACGAAATGCTGGAGCGTAAGGCGAAAGATCCGGCAATTATTAGAAATTTCAACAAAGTTAAAACGATTCCGCAGAACGCTTTAATGATCGACGACGTGGAGCGGCGAGAGGATCGAGCGTTTGGCGAATTTATTGCCGATTGGCCTGAGGAAGATGTTATTGGGCTGTGGCTGTACCTTAAGAAGAAGGGCAGTCGACTGGGTGGGAACACGGGTCCATACGCTTTGAGGTCCATCGGCTTTGACACGTTCTTGTTGACGTCAGATGTAGAGGGCTTTTTGCGCAATAACGGCATCGTTGACTCGGGCATTGGGAGCCTTCGAGCATTAAACGCGACACAGTCTTTTTTCAATGAGCTGCGTGCGCAAAGTGGGCGAAGTTTGTCGGAGCTCAGCCGTATTGTGTCCCTGAGCTACGGTCAAAACCGAGGCCAATAGCGTTGCTGAGAGGCGTGATCTTGCCGACTAGATCGGGAGTGGCAGGGGTCGTTTCCACTACTGTGGCGGCTTGACTGAAATACTCGGTCACGATCGGTTTAATGATTCGCGATCGAGTCCTCAGTATCACAACATTTGACGCTTCTGCAGAGCCTGAAGTTTAGAATATGGCTGACACTCAGAGTAAGTGCTCCTGACACCGTTAAAAGGCGCTCACCCGTTTCTCCCACGAATTCATGCGGTAGGAAAGCCGACATGAACAATAGGCCGATGCCGAGGGTGCCTGTCAGTCCAACCGAATAGCTTCTGTGCGACCGACAACCGAAAAATAATGCGAATACGCTGATGGGAATGGCCATCAAGACCATAAAGGGGTGAAAGACTTCGTCGCTGAGCGTCACTGCGATGGTCGCGGGATACACCGACACGACGACTGGCAGCATGAGGCAGTGCACGAGGCAAAGCGTTGAGAGTCCTACAGCGCTTAAATCGGCAATCGGTCGATTTTTTTCGGTCGAAAATTTCATTAGTAACTCGCGTTACTGCCTGTTTCGGCAATCGTTGCACGTGCCCGACAGCTCAAGTTGGCGACTCTCAAGATGAAAGCCTGCAGTGTGTGCGGCTTGCTCCATAGCAACGAGCGCCTCTGAGCTGATATCCACTTCTTGTACTTTTGTGCAGTCATTACAAATTAAGAACTGAGGGCGACTGTAGTGCTTGTGCGTGCAGGTGATATGGGAGCAGGCGACGTATTTATTGGCTGTACTGAGCTTGTGGGCGAGCGACTGCCCCTCCAAGAAACTCAGTATCCGGTAAACTGACATGGCGGGCATGGGTTCGTTACTCTCCCGATTGCACACTTCCATCAGCTCATAGGCAGACAAAGCACGATCTTCTTGCAGCAGCGCGTTGAGCACCTGTCTCCTGCGACTCGTGAGTTTTACACCGGTGTCTTCACACCGATGTTCTGCGTCTAACAACACTGCGGCGGAAGATTTAGTCTTTAGTGTCATGGGCTACGAGAGCTCTTAAGTGCCTGTCGCGATACAGTGTATCACTAATAGGTCTGTGCGAGCACCCGCGTTAACTGGCGAAAAACCGAGTCAAGACAGCGATTACCGGCTTCGTGCAGTGAGCCGGAATATTGAGCATCAAACAATCACGACGTCTATCATTGCGGTCATACATAGGGTGGTATGGCCGCGCATGTGCCGTCAGAACATATCCCTAGTATCGGTCGTCTCAATATTAAGCTGACCGGCAAGACCTGCGCTTCGGTGCACGGCAATCTCTCGATACTCTTTGAGTTGCATCATCTCCAGCATCGAGGCTCTAGAGGGGTATTGGGCAATAGCGACAGAGTCCCAGAGCTCTTCGACTTCTCCAAGCATGAGTCGGCTAACGTCGCCCGAAAAAACGACCTTGCCCCCCACCTGCGCTAATGTGTTGATCACACCGGCGGAGTAAATTGCGTAAGCTTCCTTTCCAGTTAGCGTGGTTTGGCGGTTGTCCTCGTAAGTTGCTTCATCTTTGAACTTCAGCAAATTCACCATAAAGATCGACCCGTCTGGGCCCGGCATCAGAAATTCTGCCATTTGAGCCTGTGTTGGAATTACACTGTTCTCGACGTTCACGGGCGTTACCTCCGTAGTGGCTTAATTAAATAGGAAGGAAAAGCATATCTTGTTTTGGCAGTTTAGGTGCCAAAAGAAGATGTGTCACGCGTTTAACACCGTGCTAAAGGCGGCACTGACCGGCCGTCTTGCCGCTATGATCAGTGACTGAGTGATGATTAAAGTGTCGTGTAGGTTGGCGAACGTTCAGATTTCGTACTGGGTGCGATCATCACACCCTTGGGCCCGTCTTTCTAAGCACGCATCCCAACCCAGGCGTCGGGCCAAGAGTCTTCAAGACTCGACAGGTGCGTGAACAGTGCTCGCACCCGAGCGGATTGTCGCAGGTCCTTGTGGTAAAGGAGCCAGACGTGAAAGTAGGGCACGCTCAGCGTGTTTGGTAACCGAATAATATTGCTGTCATTCTCCACCATAAAACAGGGCAGAGCGCCCACTCCCATTTGATTTAGCACGGCTTCACGTCGGGCGAGGCTACCGTCGATTGAGTGCTTCACGGCAATACCAAGATCGCCCGGCTTAGGTAGCTGCGCGGGAAGATCCTCCGCGGTATTAATATACGTGAGTTCACGTCGCCCCAGCCGTGCGTCGGTCAGTAGATCGCGATGCACGTAGTAACCCACCGTCAACAGTCCGAGCTTAATGCCGACGATGTCGCGCGGGGGGCGCTCGCCGACGGGTAACCCGCGGATGGCAAAATCAGCCTCTCGGCGTGAGAGATCGACGATATCGTTAGAGGCTTTTACGTCGAGCTGAATGCGAGGATAGCTCAGAGAGAACTCATTGAGCTTTTCGAAGAACATTGCATTTAAGGGCGCAAAATTAGCCAGCGACACCTTGAGCTTACCGGCTAGAAGCGCATCGCGGCCCGTCAGTCGGAGTTGACCGTCTGAAATGGTGTCCTCAACGACTTTGGCGATAGGCAGTAGCTCCTCGCACAACGCCGTGGCGAGAAGGCCGTCAGGTGTCCGATCAAACAGACGCCCCTCAACGGCATCTTCCAGTGATTCCAGCTTTCGGTGAACGGTACTGTTACTGACCTTTAGTGCTGCCGCCGCAGATCGTGTAGACCCAAAGCGGCTGCAGGCCAAAAGTACTTTAAGGTCGTCCCAGTCAAGCTGTTCCATCCATTGCCTCGGTTTAGAGTGCGTTGCCCTTACGGTCTGTCAGCACCAAGTTGCTACTCGCTTTGGAGGCGTCAATCTTGCACAGCATGCGCTGGCGAGCCTCACCAGCAGGAACGACCGACAATTGAACAGTCAGTTTACCTGCAAACTTCTTACTGCCCTTCATGGAGATCCGAGTTTCATCGCCATACTTTTCTTTAACCGCTGTCTTACAGTAGCTGTAGGCTTCGGTGACATTGTTGGACGCATGTGCGGTTCCAGACAACAAAACTGCGAGTGTGAATATGGAAATTACGGCTTTTAAGTTAAACATGGTGTGTTACTCCCTGATGAATGTCAGCAAGGATACGAGCATTTTTCCGGCGTGGGCTGTAACGATTTAGCCTTGACCAAACTCAAAAATGGAACACCTAAATTGTCACTTTCTAGAGTTGCCAGTTCTGGCGCACTCCAGCAGGAAAATGTACTGTGACTTGAGAGTCACACCACCGAACGTTCACTCAGTGAGAAGCAATGAGCATGGACTGCTCCATGAGGGACCAGTCGCCCAATATAAATGAGCGCATCGACTATGTCAGAAATTACACTCGAAGAAATTTGCCGTTATCCTGTTAAATCGATGTTGGGCGAGTCTCTTACCGAGACCACTCTCTCGAAGCAGGGAATTCCAGGTGATCGGAGTTGGGCGACGCGCGACGAAAAGCGCGGAGGTATACGGGGCGCAAAAAAAATTCCGCGACTCATGTTATTCAGCGCGCGAACGTCTCATGGCGGAGTTGCCGAGATTCAAGCGCCGGATGGCAGTTTGTGTCTTTCCAGCGACACTGACATTAATGCGTGGTTAACAGAAAAATTGGAGCACCCGGTCTCGCTGTGGCCACTTTTACCGGCGGATAATCTAGAGCACTACCGCCGGGGTGCGCCGGATAGTGCCGATTTCGAAGAGGAACTGCGAACACTCTTTGGACGTCTTCCCGAAGAGCCATTACCCGACCTTAGCGCGTTTAGTGAGGTCTTGGAATTTGAGTCACCCCCCGGAACTTACTTTGACGCGTTCCCGATTATGTTGGCGACTCGGCAATCATTGAATACGCTGTCAGCGTGTGCGCCGACTTCACGGTTTGATCCACGACGTTTCAGGGCCAATTTCATAGTCAATGTGGTGGGATCAGACGCGGCGTATCCCGAGCAGGACTGGATTGGCCGCGAGCTTCACGTCGGTGACGCGGTTCTCAAAATAGTGGACACCTGCCCGCGCTGCTCCATGACGACCCATGCGACAGCAGATCTCCCACGGGATACCGAGGTTATGCGTCACCTTGTCAAGGAAGCGGACGGTAATTTAGGGGTCTATGCGAAGGTGATCAAACAAGGGGAAGTCAGAGCGGGGCAGTCGGTGACTGTCGTTTAGCTAGGCGCTCTCAATACGACGTTTCGATCGATTGAGAACCTTTCAGTTTTGCTTTACGCGTTGACGGTATCGATGAACTGATCCCAAGGGCCTGTTATAGCCAGCGTCTTGGTGGGCGCGTAGACATTGACAAAAAGTGTGGTCCCGTCGGGTGAAAAGCACGCGCCGGCGAGTTCCGTTTGCAATCTGAGTCTGGCCAACGGGTAGGCGTGTCCTTCAGGTGTAATACCGCGTAGAAAGTTGTCGACCTTTGCTGTGTATTGATCCTCGCAGACAACAAGGTGTCCGTTCGGGGCGACGGTCAGGTTGTCGCCAAAGTTGAATTGGTGGGTTGATACACTCTCGAAAAACAATTCAAGACGATCGTGTTCTCCGGTGTCACTCAAATGCAGTCGTAAGATCTGACCGAGGCGGGCCGCGCCGCCGCTGGTGGAGCAAACGTAAGCTTCTCCCTGGGCCATATGAATACCCTCACCTCGAGCAATGAGGCTGGCGCCTTTGGCGTGGGCACGGTGGCGCAAATCGTCCTTTGGTGACTCAACATCGTCAAGGTCTAGCCAGTTGACAGCGCTGACACCACTGGGCCTCAAAGACGTCGCTGACCAATTACGAAGGTCTGGAGCGCCCACGACCTGCATCGCTTGCAGACGTCCCCCCATCGCTAACTGGCCTGATTGTTTGGGGATAAATCGATAGAGCACACTGTCATCGCGGTCTTCGGTCAGGTACACAAAGCCTGTTTCAGGGTCCACACATGCGGCTTCGTGATTGAATCTTCCAAGTGCATAAAGTGGCTCGGGCGCGACCAGTCCTCTGGCATTAGCCGGCACCTCAAAGACCCACCCGTGATTTTTGACCAAACCCTCTCCGAACTCGCGGCCTGGCCCTGTCGTTGACTCCTCGCACGTGAGCCATGTATTCCAAGGTGTGACGCCGCCGGAACAGTTACGGATGGTGCCACCAAGTGACCGAAACTGATCGGTGACTGTTAAGGTCTTTGCATCCAAAATAACGTGTGTTGTGCCGCCGGGGACAAACTCACCATCTTTAGAACCAAACCCCACAGCAAACGAGCCACCACTGTCGTCGGTTGACACTAGTTCGTGGTTACGCACCAGGGCCAGTTGCCCGTCACCCAAGTCAAAGCAGCCCATGCCATCTGCCTTGTCTGGCACTCTTGCACCGTCAGACATGCGATCACCCAAGCTGGAGACAACCCGGTAGATAAAATTCTCTGGAAGATCGAGTAAACCCTCTGGATCGGACTGAAGCGCACCGTAAGCCGTGGGCGCGATAAAAAAACGCTCCCCCGTGGGGCGAACAACACACCCACTTGCAGCCAAGGCGGCAAAAGCGGATCCCGTGACTTTTAAAAACGAGCGCCTGTTCATTGTCGTGGGGGTAACCCTCGGACCATCGTTAGAAACTCGAGTTTTGTCCCTGCGCGGCGATTTTCAGAAAGTAGCTGGTACTCCGGATCATCGAACCAGTTGCGCGCTTTTTCTTCAGTTGGGAATTGGAAAATGATCATTCTTCCTTGTCTCGGCGCACACCCTTCAAAGGTCACAGGATCGTCATCGAAGGTGACGAACTGCCCATCGTATTTTTTCAATAGGCCGAAAAAGCCCTTTTCATAGATGCGGTAGGTGTCAGCATCGGTCACATGAAGATTGACGATCATGTAAACCGGTAAGTCATTCATAAACGGACCTCTGCCTATGTTCTTAACACCCGCGCCTGAAACGATACTCATGCGGCGGTGCTTGGCGCGACGCATCGGTGCGGGGCCGGCTAATAATAACGCACTCTTTGCATATGCCAAATGCCCACCTTAAGACACCACCGGACCTTCTAAAGGGGCCTGCATCCCTAATTCTCCTCGCATTTATGGCGTTATTTTTTCTCAGATGGGGGCTTTTAAGACATTCAGGCGGCGAGTGCGCGCTGTTGGGCTGCCGCTTAAGTGTGAGCGCTTTGCGAGAATCCGGTTGCAGTCCTCATAATCCCCGCCTAATATGACATAAGATATGCCAATATATAGTTGCGCAACAATAGGGCTCTGTCCCACTGCAAGAGGCACTTGTTAATGAATAAAATAGTCCAAGGTCTCGGTGTCGTCGCGGGGCTTGTCGTTGTAGTCGCCATCGCATTGCCAACCCTGCTGCACAAAGGCGGCTTACATCCTACCTATGAGGGCGACTCGGTTGCTTTGCCGGGCAAGCGGGCGCTGATCATTACGACAAGCCACAGTACACTCGCCGCGCCTGGCGAGACCGATGGCCCTGAAACGGGCGTCATGGCCTCTGAGTTTACGCACCCCTACTACGTGTTCACGGACGGAGGAATGGACGTCGATATGGCCAGTATTAAAGGAGGGCAGATCCCCATTGATCCGCAAACCTTGAACTACATAGTTCGAAGCCCAGAGGACGAGCGCTATCTTGAGGATCCTATTGCACAAGCAAAGGTGGCGAATTCACTTGCTGTTTCTGAGGTGGATATTACCCAGTACGATATCGTCTTTATTTCTGGAGGTTGGGGCGCCGCCTACGATCTGGCACAGTCTGCCGTCTTAGGTGAGCAGGTTTCGACGTCCTATTACGGTGAGAGAGAGGCGGTCATCGGTGGTGTTTGTCACGGTGTTTTAGGGCTGGTCAACGCTCAGGATATTGATGGAAATAAATTGATCGCTGGACGCAGAATGACGGGCGTCTCGGATAAACAGATTAAAGAGCTTGGCATCGAGGTCACGCCCAAGCATCCGGAGACTGAACTGCGTAAAGCGGGCGTCATTTACGAGCATCAGACTGCGTTTCGTGACTTTTTTGCCACCCACGTGGTCGTCGATGACGAGCAACGTTTTGTCACGGGACAAAATCAAAACTCTGGATTAGAGACCGCGCATCGTATGATGAAGGTCATTTCGGATCGTGGCGAGTGATTATGAATGCAATTCTCAGACTCCTAGTGTTGTTGCCTGGGGTGTTGTTCTTGGTCATGGGTTTACGCTGGTTATTGGCCCCTCGAGGCATTGCCCCTGAGTTTGGACTTACGCTTCAGAGTGGTGTCGGACTGAGTTCACAGATCGGCGATATGGCTGCGTTTTTTCTGCTTCTGGGCATTTGTATTCTTACTGCGCTGGTGACTCAGCGTCGATTTTGGTACTACCCACCCATGATCCTGCTGTCATTGACAGCGCTGAGTCGAGTGCTGGCTTGGCTCATACATGATGCGGCACTGCCGATGAATCTTATTACGCCGGAGATTGTCGTTGCGCTGATACTGTTGGTTGCTTCTCGTCGTTTACCCGATCGTGCTTAGTTACGGAGCGACAATGCGTACCCTGTGCCTTGCGTTGATGAGCAACCTCTTGGTTGCGTCTGCACTGGCATCAAATGCGTTAACTGCCCAAATAATAGATCCGATTCGCGATCAGCCAGGAAAAAATGGCCCGCCCAATGTTGTTTTGATTTTGGCTGATGATCTGGGTTTTTCAGACATCGCGTCATACGGCAGTGAGATTAATACGCCCAGCCTGTCGGCCCTCGCGGAACTGGGCGTCAGTTTCACCAACTACCACACGGCCGCTAACTGTGCGCCGGCACGGGCCATGCTATTAACAGGTGTGGACGCTCACCTGGCCGGTGTGCCCAATATTCCAGAAATGCTCGCGCCCGAGCAACAGCAAACGGCGCATTATCAGGGCGTGCTGGGTCGCAACGTGGTCACGGTTGCGACCTTGCTGGAGGATGCGGGATATCACACTTACATGGCTGGCAAGTGGCATTTGGGCACTGACGCGGGCCTTTTGCCGAGCGAGAGAGGCTTTGAGCGGACAGTTGCGCTCGCGGACTCCGGGGCCGACAACTGGGAACAGCGGCCTTACATTCCGATTTATAAGACTGCTCATTGGTTCGCAGACGGAGAGGTTTACCAGCTACCCGAAGACTTTTATTCGTCCCGCTTCTTAGTCGACAAGACCATTGAGTTCATAGACAGCAACGCTGAAGACGGTCGCCCATTTTTTGCCTACCTCCCCTTTCAGGCTGTGCACATTCCGGTGCAGGCGCCCCAAACGTTTATTGATCCCTACATGGACGTCTACGGTGACGGCTGGACAGCGATTCGCCAGCAGCGCTACCAGCGCGCCGTCGCGCTGGGTGTAGTGCCGTCAGGTATCGACTTGGTGGACATGAAGACGACCGGTGCCTGGAGCGCGTTGAATGAAGAACGACAGCGTTACGAGGCCAAGCGAATGGCGGTGTACGCGGGCATGGTTGAAGCGATGGATCATCACATCGGGCGACTGGTTCGGCATCTCAAAGCGCAAGGGCTGTTTGAAAACACCCTATTTATCTTTACCTCTGACAACGGGGCGGAGGCGTCCGGGCCGAGTGATCCGGACAACTTTGCCACGCAACGGCAGTTGAGCTCACTGGGATACAACAGTGAGTATGAGACTCTTGGTCTGAAAGGGAGTTACAACTCGATCAGCCCGAGCTTTGCCAGCGCCGCCGTTAGCCCGCTCGCGGACTACAAGTTTTACGCCGGAGAGGGTGGCATGCGCGTGCCGATGATTGTGGCGGGTGCGTCGCTTCCGCGGCAGGGTGTTTTGAGTGACGCGTTCTCGTTTGTCACCGATATTACCCCCACTATTTTATCGCTCACGGGCGTCAATGCCCCCGGAAAGCGGTACGCAGGTCGCCCTGTAGAGCCCATGATTGGGAAGAATCTCGCGCCCTTATTACGGGGTGATGTTGATCGTATTTACTCAGAAAACGATGCGGTGGGTTACGAGCTCGCGGGCAATGCGGCGTTGTTTCAAGGGGATTACAAGATCGTTTTAAACCGCAGGCCTCTGGGAGATGCGCGCTGGCGGCTTTTTGACATTAAGCGAGACCCCGGAGAGACGCGTGACTTATCACGTGAGATGCCAGAGCGATTGCAGACCATGCTGTCGGCCTACCAACGATACACGGTAGACAATAAAGTACTTCCTATACCTCCGGGTTACGGGTACATGAAGCAGCTTGTCCTGAATACAGTACGGGGCGAACTGCGAGAGCCGCTGCTGATTACGTTAATCACATTACTGATACTCGCGCCGTTTTATGTTTATTTCTGGCTGAGGGAGCGCTAACGCATCCCCAGTCGTTAAACGCAGGAGTCCGCTTGACCCAGCGGTTACCTGTCTCTCGAACAATCAACCTAGTGATTGGCCAGAGTGCCCAGATCAAAGCCGGTCTCATCAGCGACAGCGTTGGGCCAATTGGTACGCCAGACCTCTCGGGAGACCGTGCCAACGGGGACTGGTTGGCGCTGAAACCCGGGCTGGCAGGCAATGAGTGGTGAGACGACGACATCGTGTCGCGGTACGACAAAGAACGGGAAGCTGTAGCGTTCGCTCCCCGAGGTATTCACAACTTTATGGGGTGTAGAGACGAAGTGACCACCAGACCACAGCTCTAAGAGGTCGCCAATATTGACCACCAGGGAGTGGTATGGCGCTCGGACTTCCAGCCATTCACTGTCGTCATGTGGACGCAGCCAAAGCCCACCCACATCGTCTGGGAAGAGCAGCGTGAGTGCGTCGGTGTCTTTGTGCGGATGAATGCCAAAGCCGGTATCACCCTCGTTTTGGGGAGGGTAGTGGAGCAGTGTCATGTTGGTCAGCGGTTGGTCAAACAGGCTGAGAAACGTGTCGACCTCGACGTCCAAGATCTTTGCAATCAGCCGAAGCAAATGCCGGCTTGTTGTCTCGCAAGCCTCCCAATACGCCTGCGTTGTTTCCTGTAACTGAGCGGGCATGGGCGGCCATCGATTGGGTCCGTAGAGATCACAGACCGAACAGATAGGATCATCTGGCGCTGTCTCATTATGAAGTTTGTATCCCTCGTATTGGTCTCGCGTAGCCCCGTGGCTGTTGGGTGAAAAAAATCCAAGGGGTATGTAACCGCGATAGTTGTCAGGCGTAATACAGTCCGCCAGCTTTTCGCTAAGTGGCCGCGAAAAATAGGTTTCCAATTGTTGCCGCATTTTCCGTACGAGGTGCTCTGGCACACTGTGACCTTGAACCATGACGAAACCGATCTCTGTCAGTGCGCGTTCCAGAACCGGCAAGACTGTGTCGTCTGAATCCTTAAGGTTAATCAGCGGAATAGAACGAGATGACGTCATAAGCAGCACTCTTTATTGTCTAATCATGCAGTGTGGCTCGCGAGGAGCTCGCGCTATTCTTATGTTGAACGAACCAAGGGTAGGCTGTAAACCGGTGCGGGCTTAATTCTGAATGCCTTGGGAATCGTGCTGTTAAGCGGTACGGTTAGTCCTCCAAGGAACGGGGTTCATTCGATGAAGTTAATACGTGTCGCCACTGCAGTTTGTGTCATTGCCTGTGTCAGTTTAAGCGCCCGAGCATCCGCTCAAGAGGGTGCGACGATTGCGCGCGATTACCACGTGAAAAACACCCACCGTATTATTTCAGATTTCCGCACGTTCCTGAGCTTTCCCAATGTTGCCAGTAACGTAGAGGACATGATGGACAATGCGCGGTTCATCGAGGGCTACGTCGCCAAACGCGGATTTGTGTCAAAAATTGTTTCGGCAGGCGGCGCTCCTTACGTTGTGTCTGAGCGTCGAGGGTCAAAAGACGCGCCCACCGTTCTCATCTACGCGCACTTCGATGGACAACCGGTTATTCCCAGTCAGTGGTCATCGCCCCCATTTGAGCCGACGTTATGGACGTCGAATCCGTTAAACCCGGAGGCGAAAGTCTTGCCCTGGGATCAGGATGAGTTCGATCCAAACTGGCGAATTGTGGCGCGGGCGGCAGGCGACGACAAAGGGCCTGTTATTGCGCTCATGGCGGCGATCGATGCGCTGGTTGCGGCAAACGCCATGCCGGACATCACGATTAAACTGCTACTCGACGGTGAAGAGGAGCGAGGCAGTCCAACGCTTGCGGGCGTTCTCGAACAAGTCGCGGACGACCTGGAGGCTGATGTGATGCTGTTTTGCGACGGCCCTATGCATCAGTCGGGTCGTCGCCAACTGGTATTGGGTGTTCGAGGGAGTATGACCGTTGATCTTACGACGTTTGGGCCGAACCGACCGCTGCATTCTGGGCATTACGGTAACTGGGCGCCTAATCCCAACGAAATATTGATGAAATTATTGATGTCACTCAAGGATGACTCAGGTCGCGTTGTTGTTAAGGGTTTTTTGGATGATATTCGTCCCGTATCCGGCTTGGAGAGGTCGGCCATTGCGGCAATGCCTGCCGTTGATGCCACGCTTCGATCTGAACTGGGACTGGGCAGTAACGAAGTGGCTAACGAGCGTTTAGAGTCTTCTATTATGCGTCCGGCCATTGTCGTCAAGGGGCTTAGCGGCGGTGGCGTGGGTGCCGAGTCACGCAATATTATCGAACCGACAGCCGATGCCTCATTGAACCTAAGATTGGTGCCCGGGCAACAACCTGCAGTCCTGCTCGCAGCATTGAAACGTCACTTCGAGAGTCTGGGAATGACGGTCTCTGGAGACGGTCCGACAACAAGCGCCCCTCGTGAAACCCATCTTCAGATGGTCGCGCGTCCAGGTGGGTACCGATCGTTTCGCACAAAGATCGACGCTGAGGTTGTCTCGGAATTGAAGGTCATTCTGGATCGTTTAGGCGATCAAGAGACGTTAATTACCCCGACCATGGGAGGGTCGCTGCCGATCTACTTGTTTGAGGATAATTTAGAGGCACCGATTGTGATTCTTCCGATTGCCAATCACGACAACAATCAGCACGGAAAGGATGAAAACTTAAGACTGAAAAATCTGTTCGACGCGATCGAGATGTACGCTGAAGTCTTACAGGGCCTTGCCGCCGGCTCGTGACACGATGCCAGGCTTCGCGCCCGGCGCGCGTTGGACTTGACGAGGGGGTCACCCAGGCCCCTGTCATTCCTAATGCAGGCCTACGATTAATTTCGGGTGCTTTGACGGCCTTTGTAGCGCTCAAACCAGGCGAGAATATGATCAACTTTTGTGATCAGTCGCGAGGGTTTGCTCGCAATGCCGTGGGACGCGCCCGGCAGCCGCACCATCGCTGAGTCGACGCCGCGCAGTCGCAGTGCTTGGTAGAATTGCTCCGTCTCTGACATTGGTGTCCGCCGATCTTCTTCACCGGTGAGCAACAGGGTGGGTGTAACGACATTGCCCACCAATGAGAGCGGTGAGCGTTTCCAGTAATGCTCGAAGTGCTCCCACGGTGGGCCTGGGAACTGGTGATAGATCTGTCCGACCATGGAGTCAGCGGTGAGTGTTTTGCTGATCCAGTTAATGACGGGTTTGGCTGCAACGGCTGCGTTGAAGCGGTCAGTCAGTCCAACCGCGTAGGCAGTGGCTATGCCACCCGCGCTTCCGCCTGCGATAAACAAGTTGTCTTTGTCGACGAAGCCCTTCTCGATCAGGGCGTCAATTCCCGACATGTGGTCAGCAAAGTCCTCGACACTTGAGTACTTGTATTGCAGCAAGAGTGCGAAGTCCTCACCGTATGACAGGCTCCCGCGATAGTTATTGTAAAAAACGACGTAGCCGGCGGCTGCCATCAGCTGTAATTCGGCAGAAAAGTGGGGTCCGTATGCGAGGTGAGGGCCGCCGTGAATTTCCAAAATGAGCGGGTACTTTTTACTTGGATCGAAGTCCGGTGGCGTGACATACCACCCCTGAATCTCTTGACCGTCGAATGACGATTGATAGGTGACTTCGGTGACCTTGCCCAAAGCGCGATAATCGAGAAGGTCATCGTTTAACGCGGTAACGACCTCGAGTCGCTTGTTTTTGACGATCGCCACATCACTGGGCCGATGCTGACGTCCCTGAGTAAACGCAGTGACGCCATTTGCACGGTGGAAGCCACCGGAAAGGTAGGGCCGTCCGATTGTTGTTCCCCCTACATCGTCCGCAACAGTCGTAACGACTTTACTTCGGGTGATTTTTCGAATGTGTCGCATCCCGCGCTCATCAAACGAAAAGTACAGCGATTTGCTGTCCTCAGCCCAGAGAATGTTATTGGCGTCACCATCGAGGTTGTCTGACAGAATTGTCATGCCCTGAGTTTGCAAATCCAGCAAGGCTATTCGGTTCGGAGTAAACGCCAGCGGTCGACGTTGCTCGTAACTAAAGGCGAGTGTTTTGCCGTTGGGCGCCATGACGGGATTGCGCTCGGCACCTGGAAAATCACTGACCTGTCTGATGCGGCCGTTAGCCAGAGCAACCGCATAAATATCGGCTTCGTCGCTGCTAAGTTCCCAGTCTTCGGACCGATCGGCAGAGAAAAATATTTCTGTACTATCGGGGGTCCACGCAAGCTTTCCGAAGTGGTTAAAGTCGCCTTCAGTAAGCTGTCGCGCAATACCGCCCTCGGCCGGTATCACGAACACGTGTCGGTGCGCTGGATCAACAATGCCTCGACCATCGTACTGATAGCGAGTGGTCGTCACAGTCACAGGTGCATCTGCCCAGCGCGCACCTTCAGGCGCAGTCCGTCGCTTGGCAATAGGCTTGGTCTTCTTCTTCACCTCCATGGTGAAGGCCAGCCACTGACCATCGGGTGACCACGCCAAATCAGACGGTGATTGCTGCAGCTTTGAGATGACGGTTGTGTGGCGGGTATCCATCCACCGGACGTGAATTTGTGAGGAGCCGGTGTCACGCGAAAAAAAGGCAAGTTTAGTACCATCGGGTGACCAGCGAGGGGACGTACTTCGTCCTGAGCCTGCACTGAGCGGCCGGTGGAAGTCTCCGTCCACCGACACTTCCCAAAGATCTGCTCGTCCCGTATCACTCATGATCTCAAAGGACCGTCGAACATAAACAATGGATTGACCGTCCGGTGAAACCCGGGGATCTGACGCCCACTCAAGCTCAAATACGTCCATTGCATCAAAAGGAGGGTACTGTTCTTCGGTCTCTGCGACGGCGCACCAGGGCAAAAAGAGCGCGATTGCGGGTAGTGCGTATTTCCAGCCGGTAAATCGCTTGAAGTCGGTGTCCATAGTTATTGTCTCGTGTCCGCTGACCACAGGGGTCGGTGAGTGTGCGGTATTCCTAATTGCGACAGATGTGTCGCCTCTCTTTTTCAATACGGTATGAGTCTGTGTTTAGTTTTTATTGTGCCGCTGTTCGCGCCATTGGGGTGGGGTAGGGCAAGTCGAAAGCCAAGGGTAAGAACAGACTGATCACTACATGCCTGTCCGACGGCTATTGCTCGCAAAACGATGATCAGATAGTTTCGAGGCGCTAATGATGCGCATAGATGTGCATAAGGGTAATCCCTAACGAATTGTCGTGTTGACCTCTGCATTGCGCTGGGGGTATTTATTCGCCACTAAGGACGAGTGATTTTTCACATGCACCAGCCATTTTCTCACGTGAGGGCCTTGGCGTTCTGGCAAACGCCAGAAGTGACCGGCTGGCAACGCCTAGCAGCGCACTCGCCATTACACAGTTGGCGGACGAGCGCAGACGCTGAAACGAGTGTGCCCTCGACTTCTCGGCGTTCGTTAGACGGCTTATGGCAGTTTGAGTATTTTCCATCGCCCAACGACGTTCCTGACGATTGGCCGTCCACAGTGCTGTCGGCAGACACGGTCGAGGTGCCGGGTAATTGGCAGCTCCAAGGTTATGGGCGGCCGGTTTATACCAACGTTAAATACCCTTTTCCTGTAACACCGCCTCGAGTTCCCGAGCAAAATCCAACGGGCTGCTATCGACGTGATTTTTTCCTCGACGAGCAGGACCTGGGGGGTCAGGTTCGGCTTGTCTTTGACGGTGTTGACAGTGCTTTCTTCGTTTGGTGCAACGGGCAACTTGCAGGTTATTCGCAAGACAGTCGACTGCCCGCTGAATTCGACATTAGTGCTCTGGTCCACAAGGGGGATAATCAGCTGGCCGTCATGGTTCTGCGTCTCTGTGATGGTAGCTACCTAGAAGATCAGGATATGTGGAATCTTTCTGGGATTTATCGCAGCGTACACCTGCTCTTTAAGCCACGGATTCATATCACTGACCTGCGGGTGACTGCCACCCTCGATGAGCACTATCAGGCTGGTATTTTGAAGGTCGAGGTGCTGTGTAATCGACCTCATTCCGGTCGTACTCAAGTCTGTCTGCTTGATCAAAACGGGGTGCAAGTGCTCTGTCATGAGCAGCCAATAGGCACGCCAGCTGTGGACGAGCGTGGACGCTACAAGGACCGTGTTTGTATGGCGCTTGAGGTTCCCTCTGTGAGTCCTTGGAGTGCGGAGCTGCCAACGCTGTACCGGCTGGTCGTGTCACTGCTCGATAGTGAGGGCGAATTGAGCGAGTGTGAGGCAGCAACCATTGGATTTCGCACCAGCGAGATTGTTGACGGCAAGCTACTTCTCAACGGAAAGCCACTGATGATCCGCGGGGTCAATAAGCACGAGCATCACCCTGAAACGGGGCATGTCGAATCACTGGCTCAGGTTGAAGCCGATATTCGATTGATGAAGCAGCATAATTTCAATGCCATCCGTTGCTCGCACTATCCTCACCAGACGGGGTTGTATGCGCTGTGTGATCGCTTGGGCATGTACGTCGTGGATGAGGCTAATATTGAGACACACGGACTTATTCCGATGAGTCTCTTGTCTGACGATGACGCGTGGACAGCAGCCTATCTTGACCGGATGAGTCGCATGGTGCGGCGCGACTATAATCATCCGAGCATCATTATTTGGTCGTTAGGGAACGAATCGGGTTACGGACGAAACCACGATGCGATGTATGCATGGACTCGCGAGGCTGATCCGTCACGCCCCATTCAGTATGAGGGAGGTGGCGCAGATACTGCAGCTACCGATATTATTTGCCCAATGTATGCGCGCGTCGACGATGACATGCCATCCCCCTTTGGTCGTCCTGCGTACAGCATTACGCGATGGGCTGCGCTGCAAGAGGCGCTCGACGAGGGCGCACGGCCGGTCATTCTCTGTGAATACGCGCATGCCATGGGAAACAGCTTGGGTAACTTTTCCGATTACTGGGATGCATTTCGCAAGCATCCGCGGCTTCAGGGGGGCTTTATTTGGGACTGGGTCGATCAAGGCTTATCAAAATACGATGAAGCAGGGGTTCACTACTTCGCTTACGGTGGCGATTTTGGGGACACCATTAATGACAGGCAGTTTTGTATTAATGGATTAGTCTTTCCCGATCGAGAACCGCACCCCGCGTTACTCGAGGCAAAGCGCGTTCAGCAACCTTTCACGTTTACTGTGTCGGAAGCCGCGGGCTCCGTATCAGTCACTGTCACCAGCGAATACCTGTTTAGGTCGACCGACAACGAGCGATTGAACTGGCGCTATGGTTCGCTCTTGGCGAGTGTGGCCAACGGATCGCGCGATATTATTATCGAGCCAGGGGACAGTCTGACGTTCACACTCGACTCGGATTTGAGCGCTTTTGAAACTGCCGACGATCGTATTTTGGATCTCTGGATTACGGTAATCGAAGACACACCCTCATTATCAAAGGGGCATGAGATAGCGCGCCAGCAGACGATATTGGCGAGCGCAGAGCCGGCCGCTGATCCCGACACGTCTCCAGCGACGTTGAGGGTCGATGACGGTACGATTCATGTGGTTACTGACGATGTGCACTGGTCACTCAGTACAGATACCGGTTTTATCTCTGGCTGGGACCATCAGGGTCGACCACTCATTGCCGACGCACTATCGGATTGCTTTGTGCGAGCGCCGATCGACAATGATATTTGCAGTAGTGAAGTCGATAACCCCTCCCCAGATGCATGGCTTGCCATTTGGCAGAAGGCTGGGTTGTTTGATCTTGAGCACCACTGTCGAAGCGTCGACGTACGTGGCAATGTCGTGGTCAGTCAGCACGAGTATACGGCGCTGGGCGGGGTGCTTATTCGTTCGCAGTGGACCCATCGGTTTGATGCTGACGGCGCCGTTAATATCGACGTTGAGGTTAGCAAAGAGACCCCTGATCTGCCACTGCCTCGGGTCGGTGCACGACTCCTACTGACCCAAAAGCCTCCATCAGTGGCGTGGGTCGGTCGGGGTCCCCACGAGAACTATCCTGACCGAAAGCAATCGGCGGACTTGGGCGCATGGTCCTGTTCGCGCCAAGCAATGCAGACGCCTTATATTTTCCCCAGCGAAAATGGTTTGCGCTGTGACGCTCAACTGGCACAGGTAGGGCAGGTTCAGGTCGAGCGTATTAAAGACAGTTTTGCGTTTTCAGTCAGTGACTTCGGTGTGGACAGTCTAATGAGTGCTCAGCACACCCACGAGCGGGTGCAGCAGCAGTCATTGCATCTCCATATTGATGGATTTCACATGGGTGTGGGGGGTGACGACTCATGGACGCCGAGTACCCGTCCTCAATACCTGCTCAACGCCAAGCAGTTCCGTTGGTCTTTTAGGTTAAGCGCGACGCGTGGCAGTCACGCGCTAGCGTCGTTGGTGAACACGAGACACCCAGGTCGATGAGCACGGCTGGGCCTGGGGCTGATCGGATTTTGCTGAGGACCAAGTGCAGTTACGGACTCGGCGCGCTGGGTAAAGATTTCGCGTGTTCCATCGTCTATCTGTTTTTAATGTATTACTACACCGATGTTGTGGGCGTGCCCGCTGCATTTGTGGGAACACTGTTTTTATTTGCACGTGTGATTGATGCGGTTTCAGACCCGGTCATGGGGATGGTAGTCGACAACACGCGAGGCCGATTGGGCAAGTTTCGCCCGTGGATTGTCATAGGAACGCTGATTAATTCTTTGGCGCTCCTTGCGCTGTTTTCAGCCCATCATTTTTCAGGTGCCGAGCTGCTGGTTTACGTGACCGTCACCTACATTGTTTGGGGTCTCTCCTACACCATCATGGATATTCCATTCTGGTCAATGGTGCCGGCCCTGTCCTCCGCTCGCGAGGAGCGCGAGCGGTTGGTGGTTTGGCCGCGTTTGTTTGCCAGTTTCGCGTGGATGATCGTGGGCACCTACGGACTTGCCAGCGTCGGCTTTCTGGGGGCTGGAGACGAAGGTAGAGGCTTTTTTCTGCTCTCGGGCGTGATCATTGTGAGCTTTATCATTTCAGCGCTGATCACCGTGACCCAGGTCAAGGAGCGCGTGCGATCGACGACCGATCGAGAACGCTTTTCGCTGGGTGATGTGGTTACTATTTTAAAGAGTAATGACCAGCTTGCCTCGCTTATTGGTTGTGTACTTACGTTTAATATTGGTACGCAGTTGGTGGGCGGTTTTGCGATTTACTACTTTAGTTATGCCATTGGGAAGCCCGAGTTGTTCCCTATGTTTGCATTGGTCTCGGGCATTGCGGAAATGCTCGGTGTATTCATATTCCCCTGGTTGTGCCGATATTTACCCAGACGCCTGACGTGGTACATCGCCAGCGTGTTTGCCCTTGGGTGCAGTGTCGTCTTGTTAGTGGGGAGTGTTTTGGCCCCTCAAAGTGGTGTTTTGGTGGCAGTTGCAGGTGCGTTGCTAAAGTTTGGTGGAGGCGTTGCCAACGGCCTGGGAACCGTAATGCTCGCCGACGTGGTCGACTATGGCCACTACAAGACGGGGAAGCGCAGCGAGAGCATTCTCTTTTCAGTGCAAACCATGTTGGTGAAATTTGCAGGCGCCTTCGCTGGCTTTTTCATTGGTGTGGGTCTCTCACTTATTGGCTACGTACCCAACGCGGTCCAGAGTGATGTAACAGTGATGGGGCTTCGGGCGTTGATGATCGGTCTTCCGGCACTGTTCTTGGTCGGTAGTATTTTGGTGTACCGCCGCACATTCCGACTCCACGGTCAGTTACACCGCGAGGTCTCTGAGTTCCTCGCTCACAGATAGGTCTTTTTGAGACGCCAAAAGGTGTGTTAGACCCGTCCTGTCAGCACCGTCAGCGGCAAGCCCACAGGACGTGCCTCAGTGGTCGAGCCGTCGACGTCCTAAAATGTTGTTTGTAAGTAAGCGGAAAGCGCTTGCAGACCGACCTTGATTGTCTCGAGTTCATTAGCAAAGCCAATTCGTGCATACCCTTCCATATCAAATGCGTCGCCGGGGGTCAGCATGACCCCTGTTTTTTGCACAAGGTCGATACAGAACTCTCGCGAGCTTACGGGAATATCCAGCTTCAGCATGGCGGTGGTTCCTGCGCGTGGCTTCACCCAACTCACCCGAGGTTCATTTTGAATCCAAGTGTCCAGTACGGCCAGATTTTCTCGCGTAATGCGCTGACTTCGCGCCAGTAATTGATCTGCATTTTCCAGCGCCAAGGCGGCGAAGTGATCGTTGATCATGCCCACCGATATAGTGTCGTAATCTCGGTGTATCAGAATGTTCTCGGTGAGTTCTTTGGGGGCGACTACCCAGCCGACACGCAAACCCGCAAGTGAAAAAACTTTCGACATCCCCGCCGTGCTGATGCCCTTCTGATACAAGTCGACGATAGAGGGAACCATGCCGTCACCCTGTTGAGCGGTCCCTCTGTAGACTTCATCGCAGAGCAGATAGGCACCGACAGAGTCGGCGATCGATGCGATGTCTTCCAACATGGGGCGCTCTATCAATGCGCCTGTGGGGTTGTTGGGGTTGGTCAAGGCAATCAACTTCGTATCAGGCGTCACAAGCTCCCGAAGACGATCAAGATCCGGGAGAAAATCATCCTCTTTGCGCAGATTCAAGGTCGCCACGGAGGCTTCAATGCTGGCCGGAATCGAGTAGTGCTGTTGATAGGTGGGAACGATCGACACGACACGATCTCCCTTGGAGACGAGTGCTTTGTGCACCAACATATTGGCGGCGATCGTCCCGTGGGTAATGGTAATGTCATCGATGTGTTGATCTGCGTACAGATTCGCGATGGCCGAGCGGAGCCGCGGTGAGCCGACGATGTCGCCATACCCGAGTTTCATGGGCAGTAGATCGGAAAGGTCCTTGCCACTGCGACCTGAGAGTGAAAGAAGCTCCTCAACTGTAATGCTGGCCACGCAGGTCTCAGCTAAATTGTAGGTGCACTGAGTCTCCCATTCGTTCATCCATAGCTCGACTTTGAACGGTTCAATGAACATGAGGGCCTCCGAGGCAGTAAAAAGAGTGATTTCTAGTCATGAGGGTTGTGCTTTGGCGAGTTCTTGATCGCGCAGCGATCGTCGCATTATTTTCCCAGTGGTGGTCATCGGTAGACTGCCAACAAATTCAATTAAGCGTGGCACTTCGTGTTTTGCTAAATGATCGCGCACCAGCGCTTTGAGTGCATCTGCTAACGCCTCATCTGCCTCAATACCTTCAGCGACGACAATAAAGGCTTTGATGATCTCAGTGCGTGTTTCGTCGGGCACACCAATGACTGCAGCAAGCTGCACAGCAGGGCTTTTAAGGAGACAGTCTTCGATTTCGGTGGGTCCGATACGGTAGCCCGAGCTCGTAATGACATCGTCAGTTCTGCCATGGAACCAGAGGTACCCGTCTTCATCTTGCTCACCAAGATCACCCGTCATCATCCAGTCGTTAACAAACTTTGCGTCAGTGGCTGCGGGATTATCGAGGTAGCCTGAGAACATAGCGGGGTGAGGTCTCTTGATCGCAATGTTGCCCGGCACGCCCGGTGCCACCTCTTGCCCATCATCGTCAACAATGGCACACACCGATCCCGGCATTGCCTTGCCCAAAGAGCCGTGGCGAACATTCATGAGTCTTGGGTTAGTGCCAATCATTCCGTTGCACTCTGTTTGTCCAAAACCTTCACTGATGGTGAGACCAAATCGCTCATCGGCCCACAGCGCCAGCTCTTTACCTACCGCCTCGCCACCACTCAGCACAACGCGCAGGTCGAGCGCTTTTGATTCCTCGTTATCGATCTGCCTCATGAGTTTGAGCACAGTGGGTGTTAACAGCGATACGGTAATCTTGTGTTCACCGAGAATTCGAAAGGCTTCCTGTGCGTTAAACCCTTGCATATCGGTCGATACGACCCTCGCACCGGAATACCAGCCGATGAGTAAAATATTGATGAGTCCGGCAATCCAGGCCCAGTCGGCTGGAGACCAAAGCCGATCGTCTTGCCGAGGTCCATAGTCGTAGTAATACTCAAACAGGGGCTTATTCCCGAGCAGCAATCGGTGAGGCATAAGGACGCCTTTGGGTTGACCTGTCGTGCCTGAGGTGAAGCTGATCCAGGCGGTATCTTCGCTACGCGTTTTGACGTTTTGGAAAGTTTCAGCCTGTTCGGCCAGCGACCGCCAAAACGGCAGCGTGCCCTCAGAGACGTCGTCGTCAATGACAATAATGTGGCGCAATTCAGGGCACGACGACTGCACGGCGCGCACTTTGGCTAGATTAGCCGCATTGGTAATGCATATTTTAGCGGCAGTACCTTGTAACCGGTGCTGAATACCGTCGGGTCCAAACAGCACTGATGCCAGGCATGAAACGATGCCCGATTTAAAGCAGGCGAGGTGCGATATTGCACACTCGGGAGACTGAGTCAGCATGACAACGACCCGATCGCCCCGACTGACGTCCAAGCTGGCCATTAAATTAGCCAGTTGGTTCGCGTATTGTTTGATTTGCGCGAAGGAGTAGTTGGTGATTGAGCCGTCGATGGCCTCGTGGCTCAAGGCAATGAGGTTTGGGTCATCGGCCCAGCGATCGCAAACCGCGTCGGCGATATTGAAGTATTCGGGTATATCCCAGGTGAACTTGTCGCATATCTCTTCGTAGCTTGTTCCAACAGGAAGGTCCATCGTGCTCTCCACGTTTCGCGCATCGCGCAAGTAAGTGTCTCAGTGATGCTGCGAGTATTTTAAGTCCAGTGACCACCTTGATGGCGAAACTTGCCAATCTTTTCTATCCGTAAAGGTCTCGACGCTTCTTAAAGGCGGCTTTGACCCCGTGCTTTCGCAGCGTTCGAAAAAAGTCTTTGAAACTGTCGAATTGATGGTAGACCGCATCGAGATCGGCGCCACGTCGAATCGACGGCTCCATGCCCATATTTTCGAACCAGGTGTTTGATACTTCTTTGAGTATCGACAGATTATCGCTGGGCGCGCGGGCGATGTGTGCAGCCATAATGGCCACCGTCTCATCGAGTTTATCGTGAGCCACCACCTCAGTGACTAAGCCAATATTTTGGGCTTCCCGGGCACTGATTAGCCGCGCGGTGTAAAGCAACTCCTTGGTTTTTCGATAACCAATGAGCATTGGCCAAAACATAATTGATGGGGGAATGCCAAGATCGCGGCCCGCGGGATGTCCGAACCGTGCGTGCTCGCTGACAATGGCAATGTCACATACCCCAAGCAACTCCCCCGCTCCCGACAGACAATCGCCCTGCACCTTGGCGATTATCGGTTTGGGGTAGCGCCATAACTTCATCCAGTAATCGACGATCACGTGGACGTCGTCCCTGTCTTTTCGTATATCGACGTGATCGTCAAAGTTGGCTGGATATTGTGAGGTTATCCAGTGCGCCTCGCGAAGGTCATAGCCTGTTGAAAAAGCCTTGCCTGCGGCGCCTATGACAATGACACCCACACTCTCGTCGTGAAGGGCGTTGTCCAATACATCAGCAATCTCATTAAGGACTTGCCACGACAGTGGATTCAGATCATCCGGCCGGTTGAGGGTGATGGTGAGCACCCGGTCGTCTTGGGTGGTGATGATCATGGCTGGATCGCTCATTGTGTCTGTCTCCTATGTGAAGCGACGATCGGTTCGTACAGAACACCATCACTCCTTGTGCGCGCAAAAACTGAGTTATTGCAGACGTCCGACGTCGGCTAACCATACGATAAAAACGAGGGGTTAGAAAATGGTGAGTGTGGACTATGGATGCACGGACTGAGTGGCCCAAGAGTCAGAAAAAAAGCCCCGTCGTCACCCCTGGTGGCGTGCTTGGGGTCGGTGTGTCTGGCCACGATTTGTCATGCTCTTTTCTCGCAGCATTCGTGTTGTTGCTCACACGGATCATAGACGTTACCGACATCGCCCCAACATGGGGTGTGACACTTTTTTCCGGCCCAGCATAAGGAGAGATCATCCAATCACTTTCGTTGCAGAGGAGCCCCGGTCTTCAAAGACCATTGCCGTCTGGGGTCATTAGTCGCTCGGTCAAAAAGTCCACAAACGCTTTCACCTTAGGCACCAAGTAACGTGGCTTTTGGTACAGCAAATAAATAGCCAGCTCCTGATTTTGACTGACACTCAACTCGCTCGCCTCGAGTAGCTCAACCAACTGACCGGTTTGAAGATAACGGTGAGCGGACCACCTCGGTGCCATCATGATACCTTTGCCGGCCAGACCAAGCCCCATCAGCCATTTCGCATTATTTGACACGACTATGGGCTTGCCTGAGACGTCGTGCCATTGGTCGTCTGTTTTTAATAACCAAGGCGAAGGCCCTCTCGGGGTTCTAAAAAAGAGGCCGGGGTGCTCGCGCAGTTCAAATCCGTTACTGGGTGTTCCTGCGATTGCTAAGTAGGCGGGTGACGCGACCGGGATAAACTCATTCGGCATCAGTCGGATCGCATGAACATGCTCATCGGGTGCGTATCCCCCTCTAATGGCAACATCAACGTCATCATTCGCCAGCGATGACAACTCATCTGAGAGGCTGACGTCGAGGACAATTTCAGGATAGCGGGCGGTGAATTCGTCCAGAAGTGGGCACAAGAGCTGCTCGCCAAAACTAACCATGCTGCTTATTCTCAGCTGCCCCATTGGGGTTGTCTGGTAACTCTTGACTGACTCAGTACTCTGATCGAGCTGAAGCAGTATCTCGCTGACTTGCTCAAAGTAGATTTGGCCGATTTCAGTGGGTTTGACAACTCGCGTACTGCGCTTGAGCAGGTTCGTTCCCAGGCTGGTCTCGAGGTCAGATATTCGCCGGGATATTGATGAGGGTGGTACGGAAAAGGCGTTGGCAGCGCCCGTAAAACTTCCGGATTCCACCACCTTACAAAAATATTTAAGCGCGAGAAGCTGGTTCATAGTTGTCGTTTGAAATCCCAATTTTGTCGAATCGACAAAGGTTAATCCATTTAATGCGTATATATCGACCTATTTTTGTAAGTAATACTTCGTTTCGCCGCAGTGACTCAAATGTGAGAGGACAGATATGAGCCAGTACACAAAGATTAATCTTGTAGCCAGACCTAAGCCTGGTCCCATTACGCCTGATCTTTTCGACGTCGTGACTGAGAACGTTCCCGTCGCGGGTCAAGGCGAGGTTCTTGTTAAGCAGACGCACATGTCGCTGGATCCCGCCATGATTGGTTGGATGAGCCCTGATGAGGAAAGCTATGTACCGCCCGTAGGTTTGGGGGAGGTCATGCGCTCCTCAGGCATCGGTCGGGTCGTTGAAAGCCGACATCCTGACTTTGCGGTGGGCGACCGCGTTCGTGGAATGATGGGGTGGACGGAGTTTTACTTAAGTGACGGCACGGGTTTGAGTGGTGTCCCCGATGGCGTGGATGAAGAGACGGTGCTGTCCATTTTTGCGCTGCCGGGGATAACTGCCATGAAAGGCTTGTACGGTTTTGGCGACCCAAAAGCCGGAGAGACGCTAGTGGTCAGTGGCGCCGCAGGATCCGTCGGTTCGCTGGTGGGACAGTTGGCGAAGGCAGACGGATTGCACGTTATTGGTGTTGCCGGTGATGATGAAAAATGCCGCTGGCTTGTCGATGACTTGGGCTTTGACGGCGCTGTAAATTACAAGACTGACGATGTAGCTGCAAAGCTTGCTGAGCTGACGCCTAAGGGTGTTGATATCTACTTTGAAAACACCGGTGGCGCCATTCAGCACGCAGTCTTTGATCGCATGAATGCGCACGGACGCATTGTCGTTTGCGGCATGATCTCTGACTACATCGCGTCTGAGCCCTCGGCGGGACCCAACTGGATTCCAATGGTTAAAAAGAGGCTCACAATCCGAGGGTTTACGGTCCCTGATCATTACGACGAAATTCCGAGTTTACTTGAGCAGCTTGCACCTTACGTCATGTCCGGCAAGGTTAAATACCGTAGCCACGTCCTCGACGGTTTGGAATCGGCAATTGACGGACTCAACTTGTTCTTCACTGGGGGTAATCGAGGTAAGCTTATCGTGAAGCTTTAGTCTCTGACCCGTCGCCGCGAGCAACGCAGCTAGGACGTGCTTGCGATGTGGGTTTGACACCTAGGCAAAGGAGTCTAAAGCCAGTCGGGGCGTCACAGTGATCCAATTCGGCTGAATGCTGTATTCAGTAGCGAGTGAGATTTCCTGTACATCGTCTTTTTGCCAATCATTAGACAGTCCGGGTGGCCTCCAAAGCTCTAGGTCGTGTGCATAATTCGCGCGCCCGAGCCTGTTGCGAGTAAAACGAGTCTGTTGTGAGTAAACATAGTCCCGCATGCCTTTAATACCGTCCACTGACGTCAAGTCCCTGTGCTTTGCACTCAGCTTATTGTTTCTTGCGGCAGAGGCTTTGACACTCGAGGCATCTTCCAGCCAGTCAGAAGGTGTTCGGCAGACCTATCTGCCGAGCGATTTTGCACAGTTTGCCCCTCGGTCGGCGTTTGACTTGGTCAGACAAATTCCTGGATTTAGCGTTAACGAGGGCGGAGGTGACCGTGGTTTTGGTCAGGCGGATACTAACGTTCTTATTAACGGGCGTCGCATATCGGGAAAGTCTAACGGTCCGACGCAAGCGCTAGAGCGACTCTCGGTGGAAAGCGTCATACGGATTGAAATTTTGGACGGCGCCAGTCTTGATATCGGCGGTATGTCGGGGCAAGTCGTCAACGTCATTACTGACGCTGATAAAAAGATAACGGGTTTGTACCGTTACTCCCCGAGGGTTCGTCCGAGTGGCCCCAACACCGAGAAACGCCTGCGTGAATTCAGTGTCGCGATCACCGGTGGGGGCAGTGACTCAGAGTGGACCTTGAGCGCAGCTAACGAGCAGCGTGCCTTTGCCGAGTCGGGGTTTGAAGTGGTGAGGGACTCAACGGGCGAGATTACTGACAACCGTTTTGAGTCAAGTCGTCGGTTATTCGACAGGCCCAATCTTTCAGGCTCTTACTCGAAAGAAACAGCCTCCGGCAGTGCCTTTAACCTTGTGGGTGAAGTGAATGGCTATTATTCCAACGTAACGGAGGAGTCCGTGCGCCGAGCAGAAACGCCCGATGCCAATACACGTGCGCTGAAACAGTCCGAAGACGAATATAACTTCGAGATTGGAACGGATTACGAGTTTGCTGTTGGCGCTGGGCGACTCAAGCTGATGGGGCTGCATCGATTCGAGTCCAGTCCCACGGTCGATCGCACCACAACATCTTTTGCCTCGGGGACTGTCGCGGGCTCTGTTTTCTCGCGCCAAGCCGATGAGGCGGAGTCGATCTTAAGGGCTGAATTTGCTTTCACTGCATTGGATAGTCAGTGGCGTTGGTCACTTGAAGGGACCGAGAACTACCTCGACATTACCTCTCAGCTCGATGAGCTGAACGTACAGGGCGAACTAAGCCCAGTGAATCTCACGGGTGCTAACTCCAGGGTGGAAGAGACCCGGGCAGAGTCAACACTCAATGTCAGTAAACGGCTCGGTCAGCGGCTGACCCTTCAGGCAACCCTAGGTGCTGAGTATTCAGAGATTAGGCAGACCGGCAGCTCAGATGTCACGCGGGATTTCGTTCGTCCTAAGGGATTTTTCGCGCTGAACTACAAGCCTAGCGATACACTTTTTCTGTCTGCAAAGCTTGAGCGCCTGGTGGATCAGCTGAGCTTTTTTGACTTCATAGCCTCAGTTGACGTTAATTTGGGACGCGAGAACGTTTCCAATGTTGACCTAGTGCCCCCGCAAGCTTGGAACCTAAAGCTTGAGGCTCAACAATCGCTTGGAACGCGCGGCAACCTGACGCTCAGCCTGTTTTACGAGGACGCTGAAGACATTGTGGACGGCATTCCGATTGAGGGTGGTGGTCAAGCCCCAGGGAATATAGACAGTGCTAATCTCTACGGAGGTTTTTTTGATGCCACGTTATTGAGTGACGAACGGCTTTGGAGCGGGGGGCGTGTGGATCTCTCATTGGGGTACATGAACTCCAATGTCATTGATCCCATACTGGGAAAAAAGAGAAAAATAAGCGACGAATTTTACAAGTCCTACAACCTCGGATTTCGACAGGATTTTGAGGACACATCTTGGGCCTTGGGCGCCTCAATAGACTACGACGAAACGACACGCGGCGTGAGAATTGACGAGGTCAGTTTTTACAATAAAAGCCCGGGAATCGTTAATTTTTATGTGGAAAATAAAGACGTGAAAGGACTCACAATAAGGGCCAATATTTGGAACTTAATAGAGTCAAAAAATCGATACCGGCGCACCATCTACGCTGACCGACTGACTGACCAGGTCCTATTCTCTGAGACGCGCAGTCGACGTTATGGTTACTCCTACACATTGACTGTAGAAGGCGCTTTTTAGAGACACAAAAACCGGGTAAAAGCACAGCGTTTTAACGCATTTTCGACTCCCATGAACCGCAGAGTCACGGCCTCTGCCTTTGTTGGGTTAGAACCGCATTATGTACCGTTATGCGATCATCATTTTTCTGACTGCTCTTCTTCAAGGGTGTGCATCGGATCCAATGCACACGACGGGAGAGCGACGATCCACTATTGCTGACTACAAGACCGTCAGAGTTTTGAGCACGGTTCCTTTGGGCGCACAGAGGATAGCGGTGGTAAAAGCATCATCAGACTCTGGCTTTTCTCGGCGACGCGACCTTGATCACACCGTGGGCGAGCTGAAGAAACGAGCCGCGAAAGTAGGTGCAAATGCACTCGTTATTACTCGTCGCGCTACCTGCGCTGAAATGGGCACTGCCTCAACCTCAGGCGGAGGAACGATCGTAACGTCTAATGAAGTTGAATTCGTCCGTGGGATCGCGATTTGGGTTGACTGAGGCCTGACGTATTTCCGTTTCCTTCCGGCTGCCGGCGAGACAGATCCTTTGGCTAAAAGCTTGAAATCTAGGCTTGCGCGCGTTAGTTAAGTTCAAAGAACTTTAGCCAACGTCATTGAGTGGCAGAATACGGGACTAAACCGGCTTTTCATCCGCTGAGTTGGCGTGCCTTCAGATGAATATAAAAACAATGTGCTTTCGCGTTTTGACCCGCTCTTGGGGTTGCGTTGGCGAAAACAGTATCGACAGCAATTCGACGACAGGAAGCAAAGTCTCATGAAGTATTTTTCACCGCTATACCCATTTCTGCTCGGATGGGCGCTGATTCTCATGAGTACGTCCTACTCAACCCTCGGTCTTATCAATGGCTTGAGTCAGTTGTTGTTCTTTGGTTGGGTCGTCTGCCTTCCCATATGGCGAACTGAGCGCATGAGTTACGTGGATATTGGTTGGCCTTGGGGGCTCGTACTTCTTGGGGTGATCAGCTTCTGGCTCAGTGACGGTTACTGGCTTCGTTCTTTGACGGTGAGCGCAGTAGTCGTATTGGTGGGTTTGCGGATGGGTTTTGGCGCCTTAAACATGTGGCGAATGGGGCTGTTGGAAAAGGAGTTTCCTCGTTATCAGTACCAACGTATCCGTTGGGAACAAGAAGGGAAAACCAATACTCAATTGGCGTTGCAGGTTGACGCCCTCTCGCAGGGTTTGGCCAACGCGTCGTTTTTGGCGTTGCCGGTGTTCGTCATTGCGTCCAACCAAAGCCCTGTGTTGTCTGTGTTTGAGCTGGCGGGTCTGTTGATTTGGGGGCTCTCGTTTGTCATGGAAACGGTGGCAGACATGCAGAAGTTGGCTTTTTTAAAGGATATGAAGAAGCAGGGTAAGCAGCGCCAAGTGTGTAATATTGGATTGTGGCGTTACTGCCGACACCCGAACTATTTTGGCGAGTGGATGGTATGGAATGGCCTTATCGTCGCTGCAGTACCTTCTTGGTTGGCATTACGCACCACTGAAGGCGTGCTGGTTTGGGCGTTGTTGGGGGTGGCATTACTGTTCGCTTCTCGCATGATGTATGTCACGCTGGTATACACCACTGGCGCCGTTCCGTCGGAGCACTTCTCAGCGCAAAAGCGCCCTGACTATGCCGCCTATCAGCAGCGAACTAATCGGTTTTTCCCGGGACCCCCGCGTCATTAAGGCTCACAACACTACTATTGTCTTTATGGCAATAACGCTTTACGAATCAGGCGGTTTATCAGGGCATTACAACGTATAAGAATAGTGAACGCGCTGACGACAACACTAACGGCGCCAGCACAGTCGTGTCCTATCAGTGCTTTTATAGGGGTCGACCAAGGGAACAGTAATGAACGCGAGTGATAACCCGATACTGACCTTTCTGAGGTCTGCCTCCCTGGTTAAAGAGCGAGAGCTCAACGCAGTGGTGAGTTCATTCTTGTTTGTTGTGGTGCTGATGTCGGCCTATTACATTCTGCGTCCCGTGCGCGACGCCATGGCCAGCGACTGGAGCGATGCGGAAGTCAGTTGGTTGTGGACACTGAACTTCTTCATCAGCACGGGTGTCGTCGCGCTCTATGGCGCTGCGGTCTCACGATTTCGTTTCAAACTCCTTGTCCCTGCGACTTATGGCATTTTTGCGGCATCGTTCGTGTCATTTTACGTACTGGGTTCTTTCTTCGCTGACCGAACGTTAATTGATAAATCATTTTACGTCTGGGTCAGCGTCTTTAGTCTGTTTCACATCTCTGTCTTTTGGAGTTTTATGTCAGAGCTGTTCAGTAAGGAGCAGTCAGGGAGGCTCTTTGGTGTCATCGCTGCGGGTGCGAGTGTCGGTGGTCTTGTGGGTCCCACCGTGCCCGCGTTTTTCTCCGCATCGCTAGGCACCGACAACTTAATGTTGATCGCCAGCGTTATGTTGCTCCTGACTATACCGATTATCTTTCATTTGCAGGCGCTGAAATTAACGGTACCGGGTGAGCACGTATTGCCAAAAACAACGACCACGCACGCCATTGGTGGGAACCCGCTTGCCGGCTTTAAAGCCTTCTTTTCAAACCCGTACTTACTCTGCATTGGGTTGTTTATTTTCCTTTATACCGGCATCAGCTCCTTTGTTTACTTCGAGCTCAAAAACTTGCTCAGTGAGCTCACCCGGCCCGAGCGTACGGCGATCTGGGCACAAATGGACCTCGCCGTTAATATCTTGTCGATTTCTACGGGGCTGCTGGTCACCGGCCGGATCGTGAGTAAATTCGGTATGCCGGTCACCATCGCACTGGTCCCTGTCCTGATTTGTATAGGGCTACTTGTGCTCGCTATTTCGCCCTTTTTAGGCGCTGTCGTGGTGCTACAAATTGTGCGTCGTGCCGGGAACTATGCTGTGACTCGACCTGCTCGCGAAATGCTGTTTACGCGCGTTGATCGTGAAACACGATTTAAGGCAAAACCGGTTATCGACGTTGTCGCGTACCGCGGTGGCGACATGCTCATGGCCTGGTTATTCACAGGATTGACGCAAGGTTTGGGGCTCGGATTGGCGGCGGTTGCTGTCGTGGGTGCTGGCATCGCCGCGCTCTGGTCACTCGTAGGCATCTATCTCGGTCGTTGGTTTGAGCGTGACGATTCGGAGTCCAATACGACCCCTGCCGATACGACCTCAGCGGCTCGAGGAGGCACTCACTAGATGAACTACAGACTTATTTTTTTTGGCGCTTGGGCTATCGATGAGCTCATTGACCTTCGACTTACACACACTAATAACTGGTAATGGAATTCGTTATGAAAAATATCGCAAAGACCACACTGTTGGCTTTTTTTCTTGGTACTGCCGCGCTTGCTGCGGCGGGCCACCACTCAGGGGCGGCGCATGAGGGTAATCAAGTAAAGCATGTTGGCTTTAGCCAGATGGGCGACCCTGCGACGGTACTTGAAGTCAAAACAGAGGCGTCGCGGGCCTTACGTCCAGGCGAAGTCCGCGTCAAAGTACTTGCCTCTCCCATTAACCCTTCCGACCTCCTACAGATTGCCGGTAATTATGGGGTTGATCCGGTATTGCCCGCACGTCCCGGCAGCGAGGGTATCGGTCGTGTTACCGAAGTATCTGCAGACGTTCAGGCGCTAAAGGTCGGGCAACTGGTTCTTCTTGCAAGTGGAAGTACGTGGGCGGAAGAACTCGTCGCGCCGGCAGCCGGCTTCTTGCCACTTCCCGATCTTGGCCCTATTGGCGCCGACACGATCGAACAGCTGGCCATGGCAGCGGTCAACCCGTTGACTGCGCTGCTTATGCTGACTTCGTATACCGATGTGGCAGAGGGTCAATGGATTGCGCAGAGTGCTGCAAACTCTGCCGTCGGTGGTTATGTCATTCAGCTGGCCAAACAGCGCGGTATCAAAACCGTCAATATTGTTCGTCGTGAGGGCTTGGCTGATGAATTGATGGCCAAAGGTGCAGATGTTGTCCTCATCGACGGGCCTAATTTAGCGGCTGATATTGCCAAAGCAACTAACAACGCACCGATTGTGTTGGCGCTGGATCCTGTGGGTGGCGATACCTTCGCTCGGTTGTCCGACAGCCTTGGCTATGGCGGTACATTGGTAACCTTCGGCCTTCTTTCGGGAAAACCTGCCCCTTTAAATACCCGAATGCTAATAGGCAACGACACGCGCCTGCGAGGGTTTTGGTTATCTAAGTGGTATCAGGCGGCGAGCATGCAAGAGAAGCAAGCAGCCTTTGGGCAAGTGATTCCGCTCATTGTAAACGGTACCTTGAAAGCCGATATTGATTCGCGCTTTACGATTGATCAAATTAAACAAGCCGTGACACGGTCGAAGGAAGGCGGTAGAAACGGCAAGGTACTCATCGTACCGAGCCCTCTTTAACCCCTCCGGTGGTCGGGCCCGTGGCTGGAGTATAAGCGTCGAACTCGACGCATAAACCCAAGCGAATACCCGCTTTATTAGCCCGATCGCACCGGAAGGTGGGCTGCATGCCGTCGCTCTAAACTCGAAGGATGTCCATCGCGGCCTAGCCCTCCGCGGGCGGATCTGGATTAAGTATGTCCTGGGTGCGCAGCTCGAAATCACTGGCGTCGTGCCGCTCAAGTAGTTGCGAGGATTTAGCACCATAGGGTCGATTGACCATTCGGCCGCGTTTCACGGCAGGCCTCTGAGAAATCTCGTCCACGTAGCGAGCCAGGTGGGTATAGGTGTGTGCCTCGAGGAATTCCGCGGCGTTATAGGCTTTCCCTTCAATCACTGAGCCGTACCAAGGGTAGATGGCCATATCGACAATAGTGTACTCATCACCACAAATATAAGTATTGTCCGCCAGTCGCTTGTCCAGAAGGTCAAGTTGGCGTTTGACCTCCATCGTGTAGCGGTCAATAGCGTATTCAATCTTCACCGGTGCATAGGCATAAAAGTGACCAAATCCACCGCCTAAAAGCGGAGCCGCACCCATTTGCCAGAATAGCCAGTTCAAACACTCGGTTCTACCGGCGTGATCAGAGGGTATGAACTCACCAAATTTATCGGCGAGGTAGAGAAGAATCGACCCTGACTCAAACACCCTCAAAGGGGTTTCTTCGCTGTGGTCGACCAACGCCGGAATTTTTGAGTTGGGGTTGGCGGCAACGAAGCCGCTACCAAACTGAGAGCCATCGCCGATATTGATGAGCCACGCATCGTATTCGGCACCGGCATGTCCCTTTGCTAGCAACTCCTCGAGCATAACCGTGACTTTCACGCCGTTTGGTGTTCCAAGGGAGTACAGCTGGAGCGGGTGCTTGCCGACTGGCAACTCTTTTTCTTGCTGAGCACCGGCGGTAGGGCGGTTGATGTTCCCGAAGGCTTGATTGTTGTCTTGCTTCCACTCCCAGACCTTGGGAGGTTCGTAGGTATCGCTCATGGGTCTTATTCCGTGGCTATGAGGTGCTGCTTACAGTGTCACTTAATGGGGGTGTGAGACAAGTCTTTGATCAAGTGTGCTCAACGCAGTGAGATTCAAGAATAAAAAGCGCGTTGTGACGATTGTATTACCCCTAGAGACTCTGGCTTGAGGTTTGCTTGATAGGGTCTTGATTTGGCAGCGCCAGGCTGATTATCTGCAATCGCCATTGCCTCTGTCGGTTGAGCCCTTCTGGCGTCTTCACTTTGCTGCAGCGGAACAAACGCTTATCAAGTCGGGTTTTTCGCCTGGCGACCTCGGCGCTGCTGAGCGAATCGCATTTGAGTCTCACGACCTGTTCGGTGAACTATTAGCCGAGACGCATTTGAGGAGAGGCTTGAGAGCGCTGTCGGCTTTCCAGGGGCAATCGCAGTTTATGTTGGGGAACGCGAGGAGCGAATTACTGTTGCCTGAGCTAAACTGACCCGCAACGTACTCGACCTGCTTGTCGCCGAAAATCGATCACGTTTCGAGCGTGCTGCAGTGCGTGTGCTGCCAAACGAGTCTCACCATAATATCCTCGCTGTTGCAGTTGCTCAGGGGTTGCAATTCCTCCTCTTACCGGAACATAAGCGGGCTAAGACGTTGTGGTAAAGGGTTTGCACGATCTTGCCAAACCTAACCTTCCGACAGCGTAAATAGATCGGTATTGCCACCTTTGGCCACCACATTGTCCGTGCGCGTTTTCTCTGAAACAAATCGCTGCAAGTAGTGAGGCCCGCCAGCTTTAGGTCCGGTGCCTGACAAACCTTGGCCTCCGAAAGGATTCACTCCAACGACAGCGCCAACGGTATTGCGATTGATATAGGTGTTACCCACTTGAGTGTTTTCAAATACCATTTGGGCGAAGCCGTCTATCCGGCTGTGAATGCCCAGGGTTAGTCCATAGCCTGACGTTCTGATATCGGCCAGCACATCTCGTAGCTCTGATCGCTTATATCGAATTACATGCAAGATGGGTCCGAAGACTTCGCGTTCTAACTGGCCGAGGCGATCTATTTCGTAGATTTGCGGTGCAACAAAGTGACCGTTGGTCAAATTGGGGTCGAGCGAAGCCTGCGACACAAGCCGCCCCTCCCGGCGCATTCTGTCTGTGTGCTCTTGGATGAGCTGCTGTGCCTCGGTGTCAATTACAGGTCCCACATCGGTTCTGAGTTCCATTGGATCGCCAACTTTGAGCTCCAACGTTGCTCCGCAAAGCATGTCGATCACTGCGTCGGCAATGTCCTCCTGTAAATAGAGTACGCGCAGAGCACTGCAGCGCTGCCCTGCGCTTTGAAATGCCGAAACGATAACGTCATCGACAACTTGCTCAGGTAGCGCCGTTGCATCTACGAGCATTACATTTAACCCACCGGTTTCGGCGATAAGTGGAACGATAGGACCATCGCGGGCAGCGAGTTGCCGATTGATGCCTTTCGCGGTTTCCGTGCTGCCTGTAAAAGCCACGCCTGCAATACGGTCATCAGCCACCAGAGCAGCTCCCACACTTTTGCCACCGGGCAGAAGATGTAGGATGTCCTCGGGGATTCCGGCCTCATGCAATAATTTGACTGCATGAAAAGCAATCAGTGGAGTTTGTTCTGCAGGTTTTGCTACGACCGCATTACCGGCTACGAGGGCGGCACTCACCTGTCCCATGAAAATAGCTAGGGGGAAGTTCCAAGGACTAATACAGAGAAAGACGCCTCTTCCGTGGAGACTAAGCTCGTTAAGTTCTCCGGTCGGGCCTGGAAGTTTTATTGGATCGGTAAATTTCTCCCTTGCCTGTTGTGCGTAGTAACGGCAGAAATCTATCGCTTCGCGCACTTCAGAGAGTGCGTCTTCAAGCGTTCGGCCTGCCTCGGATACGATGATTCCCATCAGGTCCGGTATTTGCGCCTCCAGTAGCTCAGCTGCTCGCTCCAGACACTCGGCTCGATGATGAGCGCCACGCAGATCCCAAAGGGGCTGTGCGGAGACGGCTAGTTCGATTGCTTTGTCCTGCTCTTCTGCGCTGGCTGATGCCACGAAACCGACGGTTTCGCACGAGGCAGGATTAATAACGGGTCTTAGTTCGCTCGTTAAGGACTGACCACCTACAATCGGTCTCGCTTCCGTGTCTTGCGACAGTAACGTTAGTCTCGAAAAGAGGTCTCTGACCACCGACGCGTCGTTCAAATCAAATCCCATTGCATTGAGCCAGGGCGCGGACTCTTGGGCGTATAAGTGTCTTGGCAGAGGAATCTTGGAGTGGCGTCGCTGGGACACAGCGAGTACCTGTTCGACCGGGTCTCGGTTGAGGTCGGTCGCCGACACGCTCGCATCCAGAAATCGGTTCACAAAGGAGGTGTTGGCACCATTTTCTAGTAACCGTCTAACGAGATAGGGCAGTAGGTCCTTGTGATTGCCGACGGGAGCATAAACGCGGATTGGCGTACTTGCGTCAGACTTGGACAGCTGGGCGTAAAGTAATTGACCCATCCCGTGCAAACGCTGGAATTCAAAGTCACTGTCGCCCTGGGCCAGCGCCTTGATCATTGAGACGGTATGCGCGTTATGGGTAGCGAACTGTGGAAATACGGCACCAGCCGCACCCAGCAGTTTTGCCGCGCAAATTTGGTAAGAAAGGTCGGTGTTGCATTTTCGAGTAAATACCGGGTAATCGGGTAGTCCCAACTCCTGTGCGTGCTTGATCTCCCTGTCCCAGTAAGCGCCCTTTACTAGCCGAACCATCAAACGCCGATCGGTTTCCTTCGCTAGAGCGATAAGCCAGTCGCACGTCGCTTCTGCTCTTTTCTGATAGGCCTGTAGGACAAATCCCAAACCGTCCCAAGCGGTGAGATCTGGGTCTCGAGCCAGAGCTTCAAAAAGATTAAGTGAAATATCCAGCCGCTCTGACTCTTCAGCATCAATCGTTAAGCTCAGACCGCCCGCTCTTGCCATCTTGGCCAGTTCCTTAACCCGGGGCAGTAACTCTGAAATAACACGGTTATATTGGCTGAAGGCATAGCGTGGGTGTAGCGCAGAGAGCTTTATGGATATTCCGTCTGCGTGAGTGATGTCACCCTCTGTATTGGCGTCCGCTAGTACACGAATTGCCTCGGCATAGGCATCAAAATAACGTTGCGCGTCGATGGCGGTGCGAGCGCCTTCGCCCAGCATATCGAAAGAAAACCGGGTACCGGGGCTGTTAGCTGCACGACCTTTACGGATGGCCTCCTTAATCGTGCGCCCCAACACATACTGACCTCCCATGATTTTCATGGCTTGCAGGATTGCCCGCCGGACGACAGGTTCCCCCAACTTTTTCGCGAGGGTTTGCACCCAAGAGTCCGGGTCTTTGGTGGTCTCATTTCCCACTGCCACGACACGTCCGGTCAGCATGAGCCCCCAAACGGAGGCATTCACAAAGCGAGATGAGGATGCGCCTTGATGAGACCCCCAGTCTCCTGAACGGATCTTTTCTGCGATAATCTGATCGGCCGTCGCTTCATCGGGTACACGCAGCAAAGCTTCGGCGAGGCACATGAGAGCGACACCTTCCTTGTTGGACAGTCCAAACTCTTGGAGAAACGCATCCAAGGTGCCTGCTTCGTGGCTGCGCTGACGACAACCTTCGACCAGCAGGGTCGCTTGGTCGCTAATGCCGGTTTTTGCCGCCGAATCCAGGCTGTCCTCCTGCAACAAGCGGTTGACCACCTTCGCCTCGTCTGCATGCGTTTGAGCTCGTATGTTGTACCTCAGTTCCTCTGCCATGAAAGCCTGCCCGCTAAAAGATATTTAACTCTGAATTATCACGATAAAAGTCAGTTTTAATCTCTTATTTTTGATTAACAGAAAAATAAAAATCTGTTAAAAATATAAATAAAGCATTTTATGCTGATACAATGTCCTGCATGGAATTAGACCGCATAGACCGCAAAATTCTTGAGCTCCTGCAGCAGGATGGCCGACTGTCAAACGTGAAGCTTGCGGCCAAAGTTGGACTGAGTCCTACACCCTGCTTGGATCGCGTTCGTCGGCTGGAGCGCGAGGGCTACATTTTGGGCTACGTTGCGCTTGCCGACCCCCGCAAGCTTAACGCCTCGACGGTCGCCTTTATTCAGGTGCATCTCACCAATACTAGTACCGCCAATCTGCGTGAATTTTCAAGAGAGATGCGGTCGCTGCGCGAAGTCGAGAGCTGTCACATGGTGGCTGGCGGGTTTGATTTCCTATTGAAGATCCGCTGTTCAGATATGCAGGACTATCAAAGGTTTTTAGGCGAGAAACTCGCGATGATCCCTTTGATCGATCAAACCCATACTTACGTTGCAATAGAAGAAGTTAAGTCCGAAACAGCAATAAGCCTCGCAAACCTAGCATGACCATGCCCTGTGGGTTTTGAGCGCTACCTTTCGGGGGCAGGGCCAACTTGCCACAGCACGTGATAAGTCGGCGAATCGAAAAATAAAAGTTGCGGTGGAGCAATGACTTAGGGATTTGGTAGGACCAGCCGGCTTGCCATTTCGATACCTCCGACGCGATCACAGTTTTTGTGAATTCGCCTGGATTTTTCGCATAAATTTCTGACAATTAAGGTGGCTTAGCATGCGAGCTTTCTACTGTCTAAAACAGGGTTAAGCTGCGCTTTAAATACGCATCCTTTCCACCCCGACAGGACATACACATATGAAAATCGGATTTATCGGCCTCGGCAATGTCGGTGGCAAACTCAGCGGTAGCCTGATTCGCAACGGACATGACGTCTCGGTGCTGGATCTGAATCCTGACCTGGTGGCCGAAAAGGTCGCCAGAGGTGCAAAAGCGACTGAATCCGCGGCCCAGCTTATGCGGGAGTGTGACGCAGTGATTACCTGCTTGCCTTCCCCAGCGGCTTCGAATGCGGTGCTGCAGGAAATGTTGCCCGAGGTCTGCGACGGTAAAATTTGGATGGAAATGTCGACCACCGATCAGGCCGAAGCGGTACGTCTGGGCAACCTGGTGATCGAAGCAGGCGGTGCGGCGGTGGACTGCCCGGTCTCGGGTGGTTGCCACCGGGCTGATACGGGCAATATCTCCATCTTCGCAGGCTGCGACCGAGCCACATTCGAGCGCATTCTGCCCTTACTGACTACTTTGGGTCGCCGGGTTCTGCATACGGGTGAGCTTGGGTCTGCGTCTATGCTCAAAGTGCTGACGAACTATCTTGCTACGGTGCATTTGACGGCTAACGCGGAGGCGTTGGTTGTTGCCAAGGCCGCGGGGATGGACCTGAATGTGGCTTATGAGGCGATTGCAATTTCCTCCGGTACTTCTTTCAGCCATGTCACTGAAAGCCAGGTAATCTTGAACGGGTCGCGCGATATTTCTTTCACAATGGACCTTGTGAAGAAAGATGTCGGCCTGTTCCAAGCGATTGCCGAGCGCAACGACGTGCCGTTGGAAATCTCACCGCTAATCTGTCAGATATTCGATGACGGCATCGCTCGCTACGGGGAGCGGGAACTATCGCCCAACATTATTCGGCGTCTCGAGGACGCGACCGGACTTGATATCCGTGCGCCAGGATTCCCCGCAGAAATGACCGATGACGAACCGGAAGAGCCGGGATATGAAGTTGTGCCGACAGGCCTTCGCGCAACTGCCTAGGCTGTACGTCTTAGATAATAACCGACGGTCCTATTTTTCAATCGACATCACCAGTTCTATAGTGAGGTAAACCTCCAGACACAAAAAAGCCCGCTTTAGGCGGACTCTTTTATGTTTCGTAGGACCAGCCAGATTCGAACCGCCGACCTCTACCATGTCAATATAGACGGGCGCACAAACGTACACAGCTCAAAACAGATATTAACACGGTGAGCGTCTACTGAGACTCCCTCTAAGCAAGTCGGCACAACACGCTGGGACAGACACACTAAATCCTCAAAAAAGTTGAAAGGCCTCGACGGATGTTTGCCACGGGATCGTAGAAACGAATGTACATGACGCCGGTATTTGTAGGATAGACGAATGATTGCAAGACGTTGGGTCTTTTTAGCTGTGCTTTTTTTAACCGCTTGCGGAGGGGGGTCTTCAGGATCCGATGGGGTGATCTCACCGCCACCGGGCGATGCCGGCGGTAATACAGCCCCTCCCGCATCAGTTGACTCGTTTTCAACTGCGGGAGTTTTATGCGACTACGCACATAACGTATTTAATGATGATGAGTCTGTTAATACGACCAGCGATGCGACTTGGAGTTGTAATGATCAAGAGAGGTCGTTGAATGGAAATGGCGTCCCGGATCATGAGGTAGGCACCTTCCCCAATGAGGGCAATCCTAACCAAATTGCTCAGCAAAACACTCAAATAAACTTTCCTCTTGAACCCAGCTTAGTATCAGATGAGGGTGAGTCGGCAAGGACTGTTGGTTATGCCCTGAACAGCGTAAAGTTTGAACCGGGCACGGCTGGCTCCTGTTCATCTGATACGAATTGTTCTCTAAGAGACCCCTCAGGCGGCTGGAGTATAGAAGCACTCGGGCAGACCGCGTTTGATTTCGGTGACGATATGAATAATGCGCACGTGCAACCCACTGGTGCTTATCACTATCACGGTATGCCCGAACGATTCCTTGAAGTCTTGGGTGCTAACGAATCGATCACTCTCGTGGGTTGGGCCTTGGACGGATTCCCCTTGTACGCCCGTTATGGTTATGCCGATGCCGAGGATGCTGAGTCCGAGATAAAGGTGCTGACATCAAGTTGGCGCTTAAAAGAAGCTCCTGACTCAGGACGTCCCGATGTTGAGTTGTATGAAATGGGTACATTTTCACAAGACTTCGAATACGTCGAGGGCTCTGGCGATCTGGATGAGTGTAATGGCCGTCGAGGCGTCACGCCTGAGTTCCCTGATGGTATTTATTATTTGTTGGTCACCGACTCTTTCCCTTTTATCGGACGGTGTTTGAAAGGAGAGTTTGAGCAGTCGCAAGGACCACCCTAAATTACCATGAAGCTATGTCGTTCATTTGCACTTTCAGCGGCTGTATTACTGTTTTCTGCACTGTCACTCGAAGCCGCCGCGCATTCGTTGCCACTCAATAGAATTGCTGTGAATCTCAAAGACAACAGATTGTATGTAGTCACTGCAATCGAGGTTCGAGACGTTGTTGCAGAAGAGGGCAGGTCGCAACTGGAGATTAAGGACGCGCTAACAAACTGGTTTTATAAGGCCGTAGAATGGGAAGAGATTTCTGCTCAAGAGTATCAAGATCTCAGAATTGAGATGGATGTCACACATCAGAAAACGCTGGTTGCTATTTGTTATGCAGTAATCGAGCTACCCGACAATGCGACCAACTTGACCTTTTCTTCCGATTCATGGTTTTCGGCGCAGATTGGGAAATCCCCGGCGAGTATCTCTTATTCATTTCGAAGAGAAGTGGCTACCGGTGAAATTGTTCGTGATGTCATGGATATTGAAAACGGCACTCCATCTAAAACTATAGTAATCAGTCGTTTCTGAAGTACCGCAGTTTTGGAGACACTTATTTAAGCAATAAATTTTTTTGAGCGCCACCTTTCGAAAGACGATTTGTGTCCACCGTGGCGGTGAGAATTATACATAAAATCAATGACTTATCTAAATTTTGGTAGGACCAGGCGGATTCGAACCGCCGACCTCTACCATGTCAATATAGACGGGTGCACAAACGTACACAGCCCAACACAAATACTAACACTAGATGCGTCCATTGAGAGTCGTTAGTAGCAGCTCGTCACTACAGGTTTGAACGGGAATAGATTTTCACTGAGGCGAATCCGGGTAAGGGCTGATCAACAGCTTCTGCTTGGCGTTTAAGGGCATCAACCCACTGACCAATTTATATCAATCTTCCCGCAAACCGATGGATCTTACGATTTTTTAAATTCTCGCTGGGGCACTTCAGGGCGTCCAAGGGCCTTCAAGTGAGGATGGCTGTAACGATCTCTATCGGAAAAGTTCGGTTGAACTAAATCTCTGTAGCTCTTCAACGGCTGGCCAAGCCCCATTATACCTCGGTCTCGAGAGCGTCTTACTCGAGTGAGATCAGCTTCAAAAAGTAAAACCTCCTCACCGCTTAGCGCCTCATGAATGACCTCGCCCTCAGGCCCAACAATCATTGACTGACCCACACCAAGTGAACCGCTACCGTTAATGTTGACCACATAACACTGCTGTTGGGCGGCTGTGGCCACAACCATAGCTTTTTCAACGCGACGATCGCATGTGTCTGTCAATGTTGGATGGAGAATTATCTCGGCTCCTTGCTCGATCATTGCTCTACTCAGTTCTGGAAACCACATGTCATAACAAATGTAGAGTCCAAAACGTCCGACCTCAGGTACATCGAAGCAACAGATGTCGTTACCGGGCGAGATACCTTTTTCATAGGGTAGAAAAGGAACAATCTTATTGAACTTGGCGATTACTTCTCCGGTAGGGCTGATGACGGGAGACGTGTTAAAAACTTCACCATTGATCTCTTCGTAGATTGAGCCTGGTACGAGCCATACGTTTAATTCTCGGGCAAGCTCTGTAAGTTCAGATTCAATTTCTGCCAGTCTGGGTGCAGCATAATCTACGCCGGCGCCGCATATTGAAAGTTCGCTGCCCACTACCATCTGTACAAATGGAAATCGGCGCAGTGTCGAGCGGACCTTACTTTTGAACAAAGAAAAATTGTTACGAGCCTCATTGTTAAGTTGTAAACCCGCAATAGTGAAATAAGACATGGTTGATTCTCCTCTACTTACCGATCTGCGAATTTCTTGGCGGAGACCTCGGCCCAAGTCGCGAACGCTCCACAAAGTAACAAGCCGGCAGTCGCCAAATTTATGATGGTTGTAAAGTTCCCATCGCCCAACACCATTGCGCCTATCAGCGGTCCACTTGCTAGTCCCATCTTTGATATGAATCCGGCAAAAACTACAACACGACCGTGTTCATCGAACGTCGCACACAAACCTAATAGGTAGGGCACGGTAAAGGCCCAGGTCACTCCTGTAATCGCATTTGCAATGAAGAAAAGTGACTCTATTTGAGACCAATGGAAAAGGAAGGTGAAACCGCCAGCGATTAGTGTCCCTAGCAAAATCGGCACCGCTCGTCCGAACCGCGTGCCTAAAAAATAGACCAGCAACGCACCGCTGATTGCTACTACATTAGCGACTGTTAGCAGATTACTTAAGTAGCCAATCGAGTATCCCTGATCTTTGCCTAGCTCGATGACATAGTCCGCGACACCCATGTTAGACGTCTGGAATAAAAATAAGGCCGTGAGTGCCAAACTCGCTGGAAACAACAGGCCTCGCGACAGAGCTGGCGCGGGGGGCTCTTGGTCGTCAGTGTTTAACGCACCATCCTCATCGTTACTGTAAGTCGGGATGAAGGGCAGCATTGTCATGGTTACGAGGCTAAATAGAATCAGGGCCCCAAAAGCAGCTCCTGGGCCAAAACTCTCCACCAGCTTTGGCACCGTAAAAATGGCGATACTGCCGAAGGTGTACTGAATTGCCACTAGCATGCCAAAAACTCGATCAGGGCTTCGAGTTTTCGCGATAATTGAAAAACCTAAGCCCACCAAAAAGCCACCAATACTGCCGTGTGTAAATCGAACTAGAACGAGGGTAGTAACGTTGGTTAGAAAAAATGAGACCAGATCTACGGAAATCAGTGCCACTAGGGTAAGGAAAGCACTCCTTCGCCATGGGACGTTCTTCACCAAAAAAGTAGCGAAGAGCGCACCGAATGCTGCGCCATATTTGTTTGCGCTTGTTATGTAACCTGCAGACTCTCTACTTATTCCCAAGCCGTCTACAAAAGCTGATAGAAACGCCCCGCCCAAGTTGACATAGAACAAACCTGCAGTCGCCAGGAAGGCGAGAAAGATGGCCTCTGCGGTGCCATCTCGCGACACTTTGGGTACCGTATATGATCTGCCGTTATGAGTTGTTTTATCGATCACGAGCGTCCCTCAGCAAATTGGGCGATGAGTGTGTAGGTGTTCGATGACTTCGGCATACCGAAAGACGCCTCCATCACTGAAGTAGTAGTAGGCGTCACCCTCTGGTAGGAATACCACACTGATACCACCATAGCCGGACATGAAGGGGATCCATTTGCTTTTCTCGCATTTGAGCGCTGGTGCTGCATTCCATGCCCAAAAACCATTGCTATACGTCAAGTTCTCATTGCCAGCTGTAAGTCGTTTGGAGTTGGATGCTCTCTGCATAGCTTGATCGAACATGTCTTTGTCCAGGAACTCGTCGAAAACAGAGTTCTCCGTCGTGAAGGCTTGCGCAAGCTTTGCGATGTCTGTTCGGAGTAGCATCAACCCTAGGCCAGTAAAAGGCTGACCATCAACGCGATGAGGCGTTCGTATTAAGGGTGAAAGTTCAAGCTCACGCCATAAGGGATTAAGTAGGTCATCATAGAAATCTGCGGCCCCCCCAAATTTTTGCTGCCAGAAGTTCTGCATTGCGACGCCAAGTAACCAAAATTCGATTGTGTGGTACACCCATTGTTGACCGGGCGCCGTTTTTTGTCGGTAGCGGTTACAGGCGAATTGAGTTTTTTCCGCTGCAGTTTTTTTAGCTAGGAACGTAAAGATGTGCTTGTCTTCATCGCGATGAGGGGTTGAGCTACCAAATCGCCCACTCGTGTTATTTAGCAGGTGTTCCAGAGTGACGTCTCCCCAATCATTGCATTCGGGAATAAGGTCCTTAACTGGGTAATCTTTAACGCCAGGGTATAAAGCCTCGATACGCATCAATCCAATACCGCCAATCAACGATTTTGCTAAGGAGTAGGCGGGTAGCGGCATGTGGTTACAGTCCGTGTATGGCGCAGCTCTTGTATGACAGTCGCTCACATAATGACGGCCATCGACGACTGCCCCATACACGCTCATAGATGACGGCTCGATAAACGTTGTCTGAGAAAAAGCAGTAGGCTCCAGCATCGGGTAGTCGCTTGTGATTTTCTCGATAGGGATTGATGTTAGTCGAGCTTGCGTTTCTCTTAGATAGCGTTCGCGGAGTCCATCTGAGTCAATGTCTTCTTCCTGATTAATAATGATGTTGGCTAAGCCCTGAGCATTGAACTGAAAGTACTTACAGGTTTCTGAAGCAATTTGGTAAGCCGCTATATTGCCACTGATAACAATAGTTCCCTGATGCGTGCAATTAGCGTCTTTCTCGACGAGTGCTATGGGTAAGCGCAGGCTTACCGCTCCATCATTCATTGCCCAGCGCCCAGGCTCAAACAAGATGTCCCAGTATTTACTGCCGGTTTTCGTTAACCCTCTGCTAAGCGGAATGACAGTGCCATCATCTGCGATAGTGAGAGCCGTTTTAATTTCCGGTAACCTGCCGAGCTTATTGCCAGTCGTTCTTGTGTATTGATAGTCGTCTTTTAGGACCTGGAACTGCTTAACATCGGATTCCCCAAAATCGACCGAAATTACCGTGGCAGCTGCCGCTGTCGTGTTAACAAAAAGCCCTACTGATACCAGTAGAAAAGCCCGTCTCAAACGCTCAAAGATCAATTGGTACTCACGCAACATCGATACCTTCCATTTCGAGGGCCTCGATGAGCGGGGTGAGATGACTGGCGTAACGACGCCATCGCTCTTTAGATTTGCTATGTATTGGTTGCCTGACTTGAACTGCACTTGCTGTGGTTGAAGGCGAAGTATTTTCATGGAATGCGAGGACGTTTTGCTCCCAGGGAAGCCCGCAAAACGCCAAAACTTTCCTCAGTTCTACCTCTGGCTGCTCGACGAGTCTTTCATATTCAACTGTGTGGATCGCGTCAGGCATATGACTCTGCCAAAAGTCAGTGAGCTTTTTATAAGCAACAAAGTATCTAGCAAGGTCGATAAGATCGTAAGAAAACGGGTATATGTCCCGAAACCATTGGCGGTAAATTGCGAAGCAAGACGCCACCGGGTGCCTTTTGATGTGAATGATTTTTGCATCTGGCATCGATTGATGAATAAGCCCGAGATACAAAAAATTGAGGGGAAGCTTGTCGATGAAAAAAGATTCCGTAAAGTTTTGGGGAATTGAATCGCTAATGTAGGTCTGAGCTAACGCCTTTAAATCAACCGATGAGGCGCGCTCAACAAGATCTTCGGCCGTAGTAGGTGATACGTTCGTCTGAGTTATCGAATGCTTAGTTAGGGCGGCGCCGAGCGTATCCAGCTCACCCATTGATCGAACATCGCTGTGGCTGTCCAGCATTCTCTCGAGCATGGTGGAGCCAGTCCGAGGTAAGCCCACAATGAAGATGGGTTTGGGAGCTTCCTTGTTAACGGGCGCGGGTCTGTGCCGCCTTGGTTGAAACGTCTCGGCAATTCGCTGCATGATCTGCTCGTCACGCTCGACATCGTAAATCATTCGTCGCCGCCTGATGCTCGCACCCTCTGAGAGATAGGTGAAGCTCGCATCAAGGTTGTTTAGGTCATCCTGTTCTTTAGCAATCGCGTAACACAGTCCCGATTTTATTTTGTCATCCTCCTCGACTCGGCTGTAGGCATCGAGAAGATCATCGATATGATTCTTTTCAGGCGTTTGCAGGCGCAGTGATGAGCGCATCATCTGCGCTTCACTGTCTAATGGGTCCAGTCGAATGGCGCACTCTAGCGCTCGCTCACATTCCGTAAAATCGCCAATAAATCGGTAAGCGGCAGCGAGGTTGTAATGGAGACCGGCGATTTTATTGTTCAGTATGATGGCTTTTTGGTAGTGAACGATGGCTGACTGATGCAGTTGTTTAGCGGACAACATCATGGCTACGTCCGCATGCAATTGGGCAGTCGGAAAGTCTCCTTCAGCGAGATATTCCAAAATCTCCAGCGCCTCGTCATCGCGATTAAGCAGGCTTAGACATTCGGCACGCTGCATGAGGATTTCAGGTTGGTTGGGTTTGATTGTTGATGCCCGAGCTGTGGAGATGAGTCCAGCCTCGGGCTTATGCAGTTTTAAATGAATGCGTCCCGCCAGCAACCAGCCAGCGAAGTGACTGGGGAACTTGGTATTTAGAGTCCGGCAGACGTCGATGGCCGTTGCCATCTGATTTTTTTCGAGTGCCGACTTAGAGAGAGAGAACAGCTGCTCTGCTTCGTCCTGCATATTATTGAGTCTCTGCCTCGCCATTGAATGGCTCGACACAATGTTTTTACGGGTGACTAATGAGCTTACCGAACATGAGCCACCCAATCTCGATCAGAAGCTGTAGCTGGCCTTTAGGGTCAGTGTTCTGGGGTTAGATATAAAATCTTTCTGTCCCGTTCCATAAAATCCGTTCGCTATGTCCGAGGTCATGTACTCTTCCTTAAAAGTGGCAACAGTTCCTCTGTCGTTGAAAATGTTATTAGCGACCAAGGAAGCGGTCCAATTGTCACTGACTAGCGTCATAGACATAAACCAAAGATCAAAGCCCGACATGGAAGCCGCCCAGTCCGGATCGATGTTAAGGATAGAGTTTTCGACTGACGTTTGATAATAGCCGTCTACACGAGTGACCATGAGAAGACCGTTCTCTAGGCGCGACTCGTACTTTGCACCGACATTAAACGTACTTCGAGCTGTTCCTGGTAGTTGAGCTCCGCTTGTCGCTCGTAATGCAGATTTACCATCCGTGAGCTCACTCGCATCATGTAAGTATAGATCTTCAGAGAGCGACGCATCGACGTAGGTGTAGCCACCGAACAGTGTGACGTTGTCCGAGGTTACCCAATTGAATTCGGTTTCAATCCCCTTCGAGGACGCTGAATCACCATTTGCAACGGCGTAGTAGGCGCCCGAGGGTGTGGCAACGTTTACTTGCGGATCGCTCCAATCGACGTAGAAGGCCGAAATGGTGTAGTTGTAATTATCACCTTGAGACTTGATGCCTAGCTCGTAATTCAACGCAGAATCACTCTCAAACGAATCCCATTCGGGGTCATTGGGATAATTGGGGTTGGGCCGAACGGGTGCAGCGTTTGTACCTCCGCGGCGATAGCCTTCGGAAATTGTGCCGTAAACCATAGTGCTATCACTTGCGTTCCACGCAAGATTCACCTTCAAAAGGGTGTCGTTATCTGTATTTTGATCCTCTACGACGGGGTTGAAGGCGAACCAAATTGGAAACGATGTCTGTGAAACTACGTTGTCCTCGTTATCAAAATAGCGCGCGCCCAGCGTCGCGGACCAGTCGTCAGAGAGATGCCAGGTGAGCTCACCGTAAAGCGCAAAGTCTTTAAAATCTCGGTCGTGCGTCCAATCGAAGGTCACGTTGGTAGAAGGGTCGTAATAGAGCCCGTAACCATATCCAAACCCCTCCGGTTCCACCGCTGTTGCCCATTCTTGGAAGCCAAGGGCACGCGTTTGCTGCGCCGCAGTAGCCTCTTGGTCCATGTAGAAAGCCCCCAGAGTCCACTCGATCTGTCTATCCCCATTGGATACCAGTCTTAACTCTTGGACGAATGCTTTTTCAGAGTTTTGTCTCTCGGCAGCGATGGCTGGGCGAAGCATGTAGCCATAGCCGTAGTAGAACAACCAACCGTTTGCCGCGAAAAAGCCGGTATTATCACTCGTTCCTTCATAGGTTCTTTCATAGCGGGACGTGCTCGAACTTAATGTCGCAAACCCAATGTCATAGGTCATTTCCAAACTGGTAAATTCTGAGCTGTTTGAAGCCGGCTCATTGATGACTGCACCGATTTCATACTCGTCGTAATACTCACCCCATCCGTCAGCTGCCGATGTGGTTTGACGGCGGCCACCATAGTCGCCCTCTTGACTCATATGCGTTAGCGTCGCCTCGAAATTATCATTCGGCGTCCACTTGAGTCCGGCCCTCACGTAGTCTATCTCTACTGTATCCGCGTCTCGGTTGTTGCTGTAGACGGGTCCACCGTGAGCTACATCGCCGCCAGCTGCAGTGGGAACACCATTGGCATCGGTTTCGTAGACGTTGACGTAGTCAACTATCCCCGCATTGTCGATCAGACCTCCGCTGACCCGCAACGCTAGGTCGTCGCTCAGCGGTAAATTGATCATGCCGTGAACACTGAAATTCTCGCCATCAGAGCCTTCAGTTTGACCAAAGGAGCTGTCGATCCGACCCGCAAAACTACTCGCGTCGGGCTCGTTCATTACAAATCGAACCGTGCCACCAAGAGAGCCAGAACCATACAAAGTGCCTTGGGGTCCTCGTAGCGCTTCGACTCGATTGATGTCTTTGAGAATGAAATTTGCAAACACGGGTGTATTGCCGACATAGGTGGATACGGTGGGGTCTGATAAGAAGCGACGGTCCGTTGCTGACGGATCTACATTGAGACCTCGAATGGTGATTACGTTGTTGTTTTCGGAGAACCTTCCACCTCCATCAGCGACTGTGATACCAGGCATGGCCCGCATCAAGTCCTGCATGTCTACTAGGTTAGCGTCTTCAATCTCGCTCCCAGAAATGGCAGAAATGTTGAATGGAATGTCACTGGCTTTCATTTCTCGACGTGTTGCCGTGACTACAATCTCTTCCAGGGATGCCGACTCTTGTGCCCACGACGCAATTGGATGTAAGAGTGAGGAAGAGGCCATTGCAAGCGCCGAGATAATTTTCTTTTGTGGAAGGCTTTTAGCTTTCATTGCGCAGCTCCTGTAGCGACCAACTCCAACTTTTGATTTTCTTCCCCTACAGCGAGACCCCGTTAGACCCCCGGAAAGCAAATCATACGAACACTATGTATATAGTGGCTTATAAAAATAAAGTCAACTCTACAAAAAGTCTTCGTTGGTTTAGCTGCATTAATCTGTGAGCAGGGGCGTTAATACAAACGTCACGTCCTTTCTAACAGCCTCACCAAGTTCTGTGATGGACATCCCCCTAAGATAAATAAAATTGAGGAACTGGATTCTTTCGTTGCGAGTAAGGAATTGCGATAGAAAGTCCAAGTCAACAGTGCTTACAATCTTTCCATTCACTTGATAGGCCTCAAGCACATGCAGAATAGTGTCGCCGAGACCCCCGGCAATCGTCGCCAGATATCTGGGCGCTACGGTCTCGTCAGACGTGGTTGCAACATAGGCAATTACGTTACCCCATAACTCTCTGGTAATGGCAGAGATCGTGTCATGGATATTTGACATGATGACTTCAATTAACAGGTCGACTGGGTCTTCCGTCGCGGCGCGTTTTGTAAACTCGCGGTCCTTTTGCACGACGCCGACCTCTCCTCTGGCGACAATTGCAAGCAGCAACTCATCTTTCGTGCCGTAGTAGTTGTAGATGGTTGCCGGCGATACCATTGCGAGATCAGCGATTTCTTCAACACTTGCAAGTTCAAAACCCTTTTCGACGAAAAGGTTCTTTGCCGCTACTTCGATTAATTCGCGGCGCTGGGCTTTTTGCTTTTTTCTCAGCTGAGACAAGACTTACCTCGCTTTTTCGTGAGTATATCAGGGTAGCCGGATCGAGAAGAGCAGGTAGGATATCTCAATGCCAAGGCACTCACTCAACAGCTGAGCGGATCTAAAAATAGAAATGGAGTAAAAACAGCGATTTGGAAATTTGGTAGGACCAGCCAGATTCGAACTGGCGACCTCTACCATGTCAAGGTAGCGCTCTAACCAACTGAGCTATGGTCCTATTGGGGGCGGAGAGTATAAGGGGTGTCTCGA